>QWCH01000089.1_pt1 | contig 224580 bp, 171 predicted proteins | sample 1972671 | NCBI WGS metagenome assembly QWCH01 (sample SAMN09866713, study PRJNA288562) | Human gut metagenome isolate term3_stool, whole genome shotgun sequencing... | isolation source: gut | host: Homo sapiens | place: USA: California | reverse complement strand
CGGCGGTACCAGCCGAAACCACGGTCGTAGTAACCTTGCGAAAGGTTAGCATCCGGGTTTACCCGTCCTTCGATTGCCCAGTCATGGGGGATGTCTACGATACGCCAGGAGGAATCATCGTAGTTCGGGGAGGCGGCCCCGCTCACGCATCCGGCTTTGGCGTTCCGGTAAGTCGCGTTGTGTCCTTTAATAACCGGGTAGGGGATATCCCCTTTATGAAAACTCCAGCCTTTATCCAAAGACAGGACTTCCCGGGCGGTTACTTTTTCCTGTGCATAAGCCTGTAAAGAGAAGCTGATACACAAAAGAAGTAGAAAACTTTTGAATGTTGTCATTGTTTTTGTTATAGAATTATTTGAATATTGTCTCTATCACCTCGCCTGTCCAGGATAAGGGTTGTTTCACTTTGAACAGGTGCAGGATGATGGCTGCTGTGTTTACCGTGTTATTAGCTTCCGTGATCTTGAATCCTCTCTTTATTCCCGGCCCGGTGATACCCCAGGGGACAATCATTTCGTCCGTACTTACTCCGCCATGTCCGTATTTGATACCGCCATGATCTGTCAGGAACATGAAATGGGTATCTTTGTACAATCCTTCCTGTTTCATCTTGTCGATGAATTTGCCGATTTCCACATCCGCCTCCTCGATGGATTGTATGTATTCTGGAGACATCCATTTATGTTTGTGTCCGGCATGGTCGGTATGTACGGAATAGAGGAATACCAGTGTCGGGTTTTTCCGGTTCTCCATCAGAAAAGAAAGCGCTTTCTCGTAGTTCGGTATGTAGGCATCGTTTTCCAGGTAGCTGACCTCGTCCAGATACTGTTTGTTGTATGGATAGAACAGATTGATCCAATTGTAATAGAAAGCTGTTTTTGCCTGTGGAAGTGCCTCTTTCAATACTTTGAATACGGAAGGGTAATATCCTGCATTGTCTTTCTCGATCGCAGGCAATACGAATTTGGAGATTTCCCAGCTATTGTCTACTACACCGTGCTGTTCCGGACCGCTTCCGCAAAGATGGCTGGTCCAATTGGGCAGTGTAACCGAAGGCATGACCACACGCGTATCTAGTGAGAGTGACCCTTCTGCCATTAACTTATCCAGGTTTGGAGTTTTCGCCTTCAGAAATCCGTCGACACAGATCCCGTCAAGCGATATTAGTACAATGCGTTTGGCAGCAGGTACATTTACTTTGGCTGTGACTGCCGATACGGGTTGGCTCAAGGAGGCTGTGCCTAATGCAACAGCCCCCGCTAATCCTTTTTTGAAGAAGTTTCTTCTTGAGTTTTTCATATTTTCCATGCTGTGTTATTTATTCCATTTCCAGGTTTCCCCTTTTTTCAAATCGTTTACCTGTATATATTCACCATTATACCAAATACGGCATTTATTTCCCAGCAATGATTTGACGGAAGCGTCGACGATTTGCCCATTTTCCCATTTCACAGCCACTTCAAATCCTCCACGGGCTTTCAAGCCGGAGAATTGACCATTCTTCCAATCAGTAGGTAAGGAAGGAAGTAGCTGGATAACATAGCCTTCCTGATCGTACACATGGCTTTGCAGCAACATTTCGGCAATACCGGCAGTGGTACCGAAGTTGGCATCAATCTGGAAGGGAGGGCATATCGTGAAGAGGTTCGGATTGATGCACTTGGCGATGACATCGTCCAGGTTTTTCTTTGCTTTTTCAGCCTGATGCAAACGGGCGTATTGGCTGATTGCCCAAGCGGAACTCCAACCGACGTATCCTTGGCGATGTTGGATGCGGTAGTCCAGCGATTTGTTGGCTGCCTCAACCAGGTCGGGAGTTTGGAGCATGTTGATCTGCGATCCCGGATGGATGGCGAACAGGTGGGAGATATGACGATGGCCGGGTTCTGCTTCAGGGAACTCGTCTGCCCATTCCATGATGCGTCCGTCAGAGCCTATTTTCGTACCTGCCAAACGTTTTTTGGCATCGACAACCTGACGGGTGAAGTCGTCATCGATGGATAATTCGTTGGAGATCATGGCGAAGTCGTCGAACAACTGCCAGATGGTTTGTTGGTCGTGTGCCGGTCCCATGCTGATTTGGCTGTGGCTGCCGTCGGGGGCGACAAAGGTATTTTCAGGAGAAACGGCGGGGCCGGAAACCAGTTCTTTGGTTTTCGGGTTCTCTGTCAGCCAATCCATATAAAACTCGACAGCTCCTTTCAGTACCGGATAGGTTTTGCGCAGGAACTCCTTGTCATCTGTGAACCGGTAGTGTTCGCCGATGTGTTGGCAAATCCATGCCGGGGCACCGGTGTGCATACCCCACGATGCTGCTTCGCCCGGAGAGGTATATCCCCATACGTTGGTGATAGGGTGTACCACCCAACCCTTCTTGTTGTATTGGATTTGTGCCGTCTTGGTACCCGGCTCAACCAGCGAAGCAATCAGGTCGAACATCGGCAGGTGCAGTTCCGACAGGTTGGCAACTTCGGCGGGCCAGTAGTTCATTTCGATGTTCACGTCGGTATGATAGTCGCCGTTCCAGGCGGTTTGGAGTTTGTTTGCCCAGATACCTTGCAGGTTAGCCGGCATGGTACCCGGTCGTGACGATGAGATCAGGAGGTAACGGCCGTACTGGAACATCTGTTCATATAGATGAGGGTCTATTTGTCCTTTCCGGGCATTTTGTACCTTGATATCGGTCGGGATGGTGTCAGGCGCATCGGTTAGTTGCAGGTCTGCCCGGTTGAAATAGGCAGTATATTCCTTTACATGCTTTTGATAAAGTTGATTGTACGGCTGGCTGACGGCTTTCTCCAAAGAGGTCTGGCTGATGCCACGGTAATCCCGTCCTTTGTAGGTAGGATATTCCAGTTTATAATCTGTTGAGGCGGTCAGGAAAAGCAATACTTCGTCGGCACCCTGCACGGTCAGTGTCGAGTCGGAATAGCTGACGGAGCCGTTTACCGGCACAGCCTTTAGCCGGGTCATGTATTGGAGCCCGTCTCCACCTTTACCGTCAGAGAGTGTTCCAGACATGATTAATTGCTCGTTTTCCGTATGCGTGGAATAACGTTCGGGGCGGTCCAGCCGGCAGGTGAAAGAGAGTTGTTGTTTCTTATCGGCCGATAGGTGCATGACCATTGCCTGGTCCGGATGGCTGATAAAGATTTCTCGTTTGAAACGGACATCCCCTTGCTTGTAAGAGACCCGGGCTGTCGCATCATCCAGATTCAGTTCCCTGCGGTAATCGGTGTAGGGCGATTTGTTGTCGAAATCGATCCACAGGTCACCCATCGTTTGATAGCAACCGAAAGGAGCTTTGCTGCCGTTTCCATGTCCGGTACCTTGTCCGGTACATATTTGCGTACGGTTTGTCAGCTCCGTGGCTTCCTTGTATTTGCCATCGAACAAGAGCTGTTTGATTTCGTCCACATGCTTTGCCGCTTCGGGGTTGTCACAATCCTGCATGCTTCCCGACCATACGGTTTCTTCATTGAGTTGGATGCGTTCTTTGTGGACATCCCCGAAGACCATAGCTCCCAGTGAACCGTTGCCCAAGGGTAAAGCTTTCAGCCATTCCGGATCGTCTTTGTATCCTACATAGGGTTGGTCTGCGACGGTCGCGTCGGCGGGAGTGTTGTACCATAATGTTAATGGTACTTCTTTATGTTCTACGGAACAGGCGGTAAAACATAAAGAAAAGATGCCTATGACAGATACTATGCTTCTAATTTGTTTTTTCATGACTTATAAGTTCTTATAAATATAATCGGTGGAATTTCTTCATTCTCTTTAATATTACTTCTGTACGGAGAAAGTAAAATAAAGACTGTGTAAAATTAAGAAACAGGCTTCTATTATAGTTGATAAAATGAGATGAATACTTTGCATAATTCGATATTATCAGGATAATGATAGTTGTTTTATTTTATTATTGTATAGAGTGCTAGTTGAAATTAAGCTGTATCCATCCGGCTACGTCTCCGTCTTCGGCGATATATGAATCCAGATATCTTGTCCTGTTGGAATCGTAGTTGAGGTAAAATTCGTTGCCTGCATCAGAATAATTAGCTACCAGGAAGGATATGGCACCGGGTAAAACCCAGGCTCTGAAATGTTGCTTTCCATTCGACTCGATTGTTACGACAACTCCTTTCCCGTTAGATAATCTGCCGGTTATAATATTTTGTTTTGTCGATCTGAAATCATTAGATCCGTATTCATTCCCATCTCTGTTAAAACCGTGTGTCGGTATCGTTCTTTGTTGAAGATAATCGGACATAGTTTCCGGGTAGAATGCTTTGGCTGTCCCTTCGGTGCGGCCGATATGGTCATCCGGATAAATGCTCCATAATGATTTACGCTTCCAGTTCAGCGTATTGTAGGTATCGGGGAGGTGAAAGCCTATACCGATTTGACGGATACCGTTACCGATTTTGAATATATTCAGTATATAATCGATTCTTAATCTGTTGTTATTGTCGAAAGAGTAAACAAGCTCGGCCGGATTCTCACCATATTTTCCACGAACAGTGATGGAAACACCTTTGTCTGTTTGCTCGATAGATTCCGATTCTAATATCCAATCTTTTAAAGGTTCTGAGGTGAAACCGAAAACATTTCCGGTTCGCTCTTGCGGAATGTAATCGATAACTTCATTTTCTTTCAGGTGAGGGATAGCATACATCTTTACCGGCCCGGTGATGATTTGTTCTCCGTTTTTCTTTACTGAAACCAATGTTCCCGTTTTGCGGGAGAACTCATACCGGATATCTTTTGAAATGATTTGATGTTTGGCGTAATGAGATATTTTCGATATTCCGCTGGCCAGCGATTCACTACGTACATAAATGACCAGTTGATTTTTGCCGGGGCGCAGGAAATGTGTCAAGTCTTTCTCGAATTGCGTCATCGAACCCGTATGTTCTCCTACATATTTTCCATTTGATTATAGTTATTGATATGTATTCAAAGAAACAATAATTATTTAAATAACAACCCTTTGGTGTATATTCAATGTTTTATCAAAATGGAACTTCTTCGAAATATTGTTGGAGATTTAGGAACAAAAGTAAAGAATTCTGTAAGTATCGCGAGGTATGGTGGTATTTACAGAATTCTTTTTACTTTGTTCTTTACGGGAGAGCAGTTATAGATATCTATGATTTATTGATTATTTAGTTCGAATCGATATTCCTGTTTTACCAGTATATCGGAAATGGTCGGAACGACACAATCTGCCGGAACGACATTTTTCTCGAAATAAATAGGAACATCAGCCGATTTCAGCCCGTCGATACGTATCACCATCGGATTGGTATCGATGGATTCTTTCAGGCGGCTTAAGCTGAGAATCCATTCTGTGCCATCATAGAAGGAGTCGCCGATCAGATTTCCGTTCAGGTAAGCGTTGGCTACATCTCCTTTATAAGAAATATACATACGTGTTTCCTCGTCGCTACAAGTCGCTGCCGGAGCTTTTACTTCATAAAGGCCTACATGTTCTTCGGGAGCAAAGGCGGAAGGCTTGTTCTTTCCGGTAGTTGTTGCAACAGGTTTGTTGTCTGCCGATAACCAGGTTGCATCTGTATTCCAGAGGATACGTTTACCATTCTTCAAAAGAACTTCTATTTCCGCCGTGATCTCTTTATCATTAGAAAGATTAAATTCGATCGTATTGTTGCCGTTTTGAATGAAGTCGGTTACATTAGCATAGGAATAACTGTCCATAGATGTCGTTTTTGTTTCTTTTCCGTTGATCATACAACTGATTGGATCGGATGATACATAACGTAAATAGGCGCGTTCTACTTTTGAGAATGTGCTCAAAGAGAACTGACGTTTTGCTATATTACCTTCTGTTGGACGTATCCACAGGCTTTTTTCCATCGGAGTGATCGGACGAAATTCTGCTTGCAGATTATGCGCGCTGCTTTGGAATGTTTGTTGCTTGAAATTACCGTCCTCATATGTCCATATCTCTGTTGACGGTTGATCGTCGATTAGAGTGATCTTATCGTTATCGTAGATTAATGAGGAATTAGTAATAGCAACAAACTTTTTACCTTTTATCGTACCTTTCCAGATATGATCCGATTCTTCTTCAGTCAGCGTGACAAAGCGTACTGTGGAACCATTTTCTTTTGTAATCTTTATGATACATTCTTTCCCCGGAGTCAGTTGGTTGATGAAATATCTGTCTTTCTCTTTCCGGTAAGAGCCATTCTTTACTTCGATATTCCGGATGTCTTTATTTTCAATTAAATATTCTCCCGGTATGGCATCGTCTTCAAAGAAGAAATAGGTATGGTTGTTGCCTTCTTTTAAGGAACAAACAGGTTGGGTTGTTGAATATTTCAACAGTACATTACTTAGTTCCTGATTGAACGGCCAGAGAAAGTAAGTTCCGTTTTTTACCGTTACTTTCTGACGTGGTATACGGATTGTCTCGTCTTTCAACTTTATGGAGAACTGAACATTTTTATAGTCTTTCCGGCTATGTTTGTATAAATAATTGGAACAGAACAGATAACCGGTATTCCCGTTTAACCGGACGGCCCATTGCAAGTTGTCTCTATCCTGGTTAGTGGTAGGCAGGTAAGCGACAGCCGGAGCCAGCGCTGTTCCGAAATCATTCATGAAATAGTTATATTTCTTCGTTTCCTGCATGACTGTACCCAAAGTTCCGAATTCACGGATGGGGGCCTGGTAGTCGTAACTGATGCGAGGACCGGATGATTGGTATGTACTTATTTTCCCGACAGGATTAGTACCACCGGTGTACATATAATATCCCATCATATTGGCTCCGCACCCCAAGCGTAGATTGATGTTTTCTCCCGCCATTTCTTCCGGTACGACGGCACGACGTTGGTAGAATGCTGTGGTTCCAACGCCTATTTCACAGGTGAAGAAAGGGGAGTCATTATTTTCTCCGCTTAAAGATTCTACATCTCCTTCGATCTTGATAATATCGGTACCAATATTATCAGAAAGACGGTTGTAAGTGAAAAACTCGAAGTTGGAAGTCGGTATTTCATTTTTTCCAGATGCAGTCCATGGAGCCTCGATATAGAACCCGGCATAGGGCACGATTTCCCCTTTCGGATACTCGCTGTCCATCCAGTGGGTCATCGAATAAAGAGGAACATCGAATCCTATTTCTACTGCCATCTTTTTCAGGTTGAGAAGATGCGAGACGATCATTCCCGGGCGTACGTATTCGTTTTCCAGTTGAAGAGCCATGACGGGGCCTCCGTCTTTCCATAATAATCCTTTTACCTGGTCGTATACAGCCTGATACCAACGCCGTGTATATTCGAGATACAAAGGATCGTTTGAGCGGGTTATCAGATTTTTATTATTGACGATCCAGTCAGGTAATCCTCCGTTTTTGATTTCCGCATTACAGTAAGGACCGAAACGCAAGTGCACTTTCATGTCCAGTTCCTTGCACAATTCGATAAAACGGCGGAGATTGAGATGACCTTCCCAGGATAGTTCACCTTCAAATTCCTCGTGCAGCGACCAGATACAATAAGTGGCCACAATGTCAATGCCGGATGCTTTCATTTTCAATAAGGCATCGCGCCAGTATCTCGAATCCATCCGGTTATAATGAATTTCTCCCATTACGGGGAGTTGAGGAATGCCACCTTCTTCCAGATACAGGTTATTAATGCGGATTTCTTTTCCAACTGGGCCGGAATGGCCCAGTTGGAGGTATTTCACAGTGGGAGGAGTTACTTTACCCAAATCTATTTTGTACTGGGCAAAGATACTTCCCGCGGCAAAGAGTAGCGCAGATAATAGAATTTCTTTTCTCATTTATAAGTCGTATTTTTATGTGCGTACTACTTATTTAAGTCAGTGATCCTGATCGTCCAGTTAGCATCGTCCCCGTTTCCTGCCGTTACTTTATATACAAATTCCTTTGCGGAAAAGTCTGACGGGAAAATCCCCATTGCGGGAGCATTACCTACCGGGCTAATGCGGGCGGAGGTCGATGCGTCAACGTTGATCGCTAATGTACTTAATGAAACCTGATTTCTGATTTCAGTTGTAAATGTCTGTGTGGCTTCAGGCACTTTGATCGTACAAACGATTTCTTTTGCTTTATTATCAATCGTTTTCTCCGTAGTCATTTCCATTACACGCAGTCTTTGACCACTTTCATCCCACCATCTGTATTCGAAACGGACATTTGTGATGTCATTCTGGTTGTACGTTTCCAGATCATCCAAACCGGCTTTCAGACAAGATGTGTTCAGTGCAATCAATAAAAGTAGAACTAAATAATTATACAGTGCTTTCATTTTCTTGTTATTTTTATAAGACATTTATAATCGGTTACCAACCTTCGTTTTGATCGAGAGACGGGTTGTTTACTCTTTCGCCTTCCGGAACAGGGAACAAATATCTTTTCTTTGTAAAGACACGTTCGTTGAAAGAAGTTTGGTAAGGCAAAGGTATGATTTCAAAACTTTTTCCGTCTTCGGAAATACTGATAGAATGATGTACTTTTGTCAACTCTTCCACTTTGTCTTTTCCATCGGCTTTTCCCCATCGTAATAAACTCCAGTACCTGTCACCTTCATGTACAAGGTCGATGCGACGTTCGCGTTTATAGGCTTTCCAGGCCGCATCAGAAGAGAGATTCAATGGCAACTCAGGCATTCCGCCGTGCACGGTACGGGTTTTATTGATATATTCGATTGCCGTGCTGATATTGCCTTGACGCAACATTACTTCCGCATAATTCAGATAAGAACGTCCCAGGCGCAGAACTATATAATGATAGTAAGTCGGATCTGAATTTAATAGCGGTTTTGCCGTATATACACCTTTGCGGTAAAGATAGCCGCTCAGGGCCATTCCCCAATCGCCACCTGCTTTACTGTCCCAATGCATATTCCCTTTGGTACGCATAGTTACGAGGCTGTTGAAATATCGGCTCGAATCCTGCACGACAGTCGCATAGAAGCGATTGTCACGGTTCTGATAAATGGCAGTTGAGACATAGCCACCGTTCTGTTGATAAGCCTTATAGAAACTGCTTTGATCCCAGTCTTTGGCCGTTCCGTCTACATCTTTGACTTCGTAGTCGTTGACCAGATCGACAGAAGGGAACATTCCGATCCAACCTTCAAAGCTATCATTTAGTTTAGGGTTAGCGATGTCTTTCAGTTTATCGTTGTTAACGTTTGGAACAAGATACTGCATCCATGTATCTCCGAATTTTGTGTTGTTCTCATGTCTGAACTGTGCCAGGATAATTTCTTTGGAACTTAACGCATAATCGAATTCGTTGAACATCTTCTCGTAATCGGTATCCAGACTATATTGTCCGAGAGCGAAAAGGTCTTCGCTGGCTTTCTTTGCAATGTTATAGTATTCATCCTGTCCCGATTCGATATAGGCAGCGCCGTGAAGTGCTACTTCTGCCATTAGTGCATAGGCTGCCCCTTGAGTCAGCATACCAGTTTCAGAGCTTTTTATGGAAACAGGTAGGTTGACGACTGCATCCTGCAAATCTTTTAGAATAAAATCGTAGGTATCTTTGATCGTCTCCGTTCTAGGTAATTCCATCTTTTCCTCCGGATCGAGTACGCGGTCTACAATCATCAGTTTCCCGAATAAACGGGCACGGCTAAAATAAATCATGGCACGTTGCATTTTGGCCTGTGCGATCAGATAACTTTTTTCCTGTTCCAGAAAGGAAGTGTTTTCTTCCATTTTCTGAAGCAGAAGATTGCATTTTCGGATGTTTGCATAAACTTCCCCAGCTTTTTTACTATCTCCACCTGGATAAGGATTCCATCCTACATCGTAGTAGCGGTCGATCTGTTCTTTATTCACATTGGAAGCGCCTCCATCATCCTGGATAACATCATTATCTGTCCATTTATCATTCCAGACTAATTGTCCGGTAGCATAACTCAGCGAAGGATATAAGAAGGCCTGTGCCAGTTCTGCACTTTCCCATACATCATTTTCCGAAAATTTGTCTAACGGGCCTTTATCCAGAACGTCACTGCAAGCTGTACATCCCATTACCAATGCCAATGATATTGTTTTGATACTTATATTTTTCATATTATTAAAATTCAATTGTTACACCATTATTAAAATCCGACTGTTACACCAACTGAATAAACACGTTGTACCGGGTACCCCCCGTTCGTAGAAGTCGTTTCCGGATCGAAATAGTCTGAAACTCCCGATATTGTGAATAGGTTGGCCCCGGTTACATTCACTTTACACATGCTGAGCCAGTTGGCATTTTTCAACAACTTATATTTGAAGTCGTAAGCAAGTGATAAGTTCTTTAAACGCAAGAAAGATGCATTCTTTACCCAAAAGCTGGATTTTTCCTGGTTGTTTCCTCCGTTTACACTTGAGGATAATGATTTTCTCGGGAAGGTTGCATCTCTGTTGTCCTCTCTCCAGTAATCTAACTGATATTCGTTTTTCACGTGGACAGATTCGTCTTTTTTGTTATTGACCCCAAACTCCATATTGCGTTTACCTGTCCCATAAAACAGACCGGAAAGAGAAAATCCTTTATAAGAGAAGGCAAAATCCACACCATAGGTAAAATGAGGAGCGGTAGGCATTCCGTAACGGACTTGATCTTCGGCATCGATTTTACCATCGCCATTAAGATCCTGATAAACAATGTCACCTAACTTTGTTTCAGAAGAAGACAATCTGCGGGGGACGCCCAACACTTGTTCCGGGGATTGATACAAACCATTGTCGATAAGTATGACATCATAATAGTCTGTTTGATGTGTGCTACGTTTATACGGATTCATTAGGGTAGACAGAGCTTCTTCCTGCTTTACCACATACAGATTGTTATAATAGGTCATGTTTGTTCCGACTTCATAATGGAAATCCGAACCGATATTGTCACCCCATCTCATAGACAACTCAAAACCTTCACGACGATGTTCATTCTTCGATTTGATCTGTGGCAACTTTGTTCCCAGCGGAGTAGTGTAACGGTCTGCCGGACTTACCAAACCACCTTTGGTCACATAATAGAAATAGTCGGCAGAACCTTTTAAACGATAGTTGAAGAATGCAACATCAATACCATAGTTTAACGAATTACGTGTATACCAACTTAGTAATTCGGGAGAAGTCAATTCGCCTTCATTAAATCCGGATAGCAAATTTCCACCGATACAAATTGAATTTTCGACCATGTTATAAGTTGACAAATAACCGAACTTGTTTACTCCTGATTCTGTTCCCATTTGTCCGTAGGATCCGCGTAGCTTTAGCAGGTCAATGTTTCCCCGGTTCCAACTTTTGAAGAAAGGTTCTTCTGTAATATCCCATCCCAGTGCGACAGACGGGAAGAATCCCCAGCGATGTCCCGGAGCAAAGTTATCCGAACCGTCGTAGCGGAAGCTACCTTCGATATAATAACGGTTTGCATAATCATATTTCAAACGTCCGACCAATCCCATTCGTCCGCCTTCTTCCGAGTTTCCTGCGTTTTGCATGGTCGTACTGGAACCGGCAAACAGCTGATCGACGGTGGTTGAAAGATAATCTCTGCGTGAAGCCCAGAAATTGTGACCGGTGTTTTCTGCGGCAGTGAAAACGAATTTAGCATCGATTGAATGAACATCGGCAAACGTCCGTAAGAAAGCAGCGCTTAGTTCGAACTGATAAGATTCGCCGAAATAAGCTTCTTCTTTTAATGAAGGTTTTGTTACATCTAATAATGTTCCGTCTTTGTTATACTGAGGCGCACGAGCCGAAAGTTTTTTTAGATGGCTAGAATTTACGCGATAGTAAAGCATGGTACCGAGTGACAACCCTTTTACCCAGGGTAATGCCCAGTCTGCAACAAATTGAGTATTCAGATACATTCCGTCGTTTTTATCGTATCCGGAACGTTCGTCCATTTCCATCAGCGGATTGTCTGATACCGTACTTAAAGTTCCGTCTTCATTATAGGCCAGATCCAGCGGTGATTTTGCATTCAGGTGATCCCAGATAGAATTAGCGGCAAATGAAGGATATTTTTTCTTCTCCATGGCTGCATTAATGTTTAGAGATACTTTTAGTCCGATCTCATCAAAGGTGGTGTTCACATTACTGCGGAGATTGTATCTTGAATAATTCAGGGCATCAGAGGTATATAAACTACCCTGGTCGAATAAGCCTAAAGACAGGTAATAGTTTATATCTTTCTGATTGCCTGTCATAGACAAAGAATGTCTGTATTCCGGAGCGAAATTGTTTAATCCCAAAGAATACCAATCCGTATTCGGGTATAAGTATGGGTCAGATTGGTTTCTGATAGCATCCATTTCCTCTTTACTGAATTGATGGTATTCACCATATCCGTCCGAGATTGCTGCCTGGTTTTGAACGTCTGCATAGGTATAAGAATCCAGTTTTTTCGGTAAGACGGTCGGCTGACTATACTGTGCGTTGAAAGAGTAGACAATAGATCTTTTCCCCTTACGGCCCTCTTTTGTTTTAACCAAAACAATACCATCTGCTGCCCGTGAGCCGTAAACAGCCAGTGAAGCTGCATCTTTTAAAATGGAGATACTCTCTATATCCTCGGAATTTAAAGTTTTGAACTCCCAGTCTGTGGTAATTATGCCGTCGATAACATATAGCGGATCGCCGCCACCACGGATGGATATTTTAGGTTCGCTACCCGGTTCCCCTCCCTGGTTCTGAACGATAACACCTGAGGCCCGTCCTTGTAGGGTGGATGCAACGTTCGGGAATGGCAGGTCTTGCAGTTTTTCGCCTTTTACAGCTGTAACGGCAGAGACCATTTTCTTAGCCGAAGTGGTTCCGTAACCAATTACGACAACTTCATCCAATGTCTCGCTATCTTCTTTTAACTGGATAGAAAGATCAGACCTGTTTCCAACAGCGATTTCTTGCGTCAGATAACCTATATAAGAAATTGTCAGGGTTGCGTTTTCCGGAATCTCCAGATTGAAACGACCGTCTATGTCTGTGACATTACCGATAGTGGTTCCTTTTACTACGACATTGGCTCCGATAACAGGAGTGCCAGTCGCATCTTTAACGGTTCCTGATATTTTTCTCTTATTCTGATTGATCGAACCTTTTTCCGCTTTCCTCAGGGAAATATATCCTTCGTTAAAATTATATTTGATTGGACTGTTGTCGAAAGCCTCTTCCAATACCTGTGAGACGGGCTTATTCTTTGCATTGACCTGAATATGTTCCTGCAGGTCGATCTCTTTTTCGCTGTACATGAAAAGATAATCGGTCTGCCTTTCTATCTCATTGATAAATTCTTTGAGTGGCAGATTATTCCTGCTGATGCTCACTTTTGCATTTTGCGAATGCAAAGAGGTTGCACTAAGCTGGAAAATTGCAATTAACGTGAGAACTGTTGTTATTTTCATAATACGAATTGTATGCTTTAATTCAATATAATTGACACAATTGAACAATAGCAATAAGTTTTTTTTCATAACTTTGCTCATAGCTTTAAAAGTTAATACTGTTTTTGAATGTTTGTGGAATACATGAAAGAAGGAAGGTATTGACTTGGGGTGAGTGCTGGTAACACTTGCCCCTTTTTTATACCATTCCTGTGTAATGATCTGGCTTTACTTCATAGGCATTCTATTTTTAGGTGAATATGTTGTATTTAATATATTTCGATCTCTTCGTTATTGATTATCTTATACTGGAAATGATGCACCCCTTGTAACGCTTTCAGGATCCTTTCAATTTCATCACTCTGGCGGAACTTACCAGATACATACTGGTCGATCCGGGCAGATGATTTCACATCGAATTTTACGTTATACCATAACGTGAGATAATCCAGTATTTCCGAGAATTTCTTGTTGCTGAAATAGAATATTCCGCTTTTCAGATATTCTTCGTTGTTGAATGAAGCGGCTGTTTTTATCAGATTCCCATTCGACAAGGATACCATCTCGTTGGGTTTCAGTATAATGTTTTCCTCTGGCTTACTGTTGTTTGTGACTTGTACACTCCCCTTTACCAGGTTTGTTTCAAATCGTTTGCTTTCCGAATAAGCAAATACATTGAAGCGGGTTCCGAGTACCTTTATATCATAACGTTGTGTTTTCACGATAAAAGGTCGTTTGGCATCTTTTGTTACCGAGAAAAATCCTTCACCATCCAGTTCTACCGAACGTTCATCCTTGCTGAATTCATTCGGTATTTTGATAACGGAGCGGGGGCTTAACCAGGCTTCCGTCCCGTCTTGTAGGGTCATAAAGATACGTTGACCTTTAGGGACTTCTATCTTTGTATAGAGCGGTGCTTTTTCTTCCGGAATGAATTTGTCGGTAAGCAGCCAGATGTTAATCAGTAAGATGGCTACGACAGCGGCATATTTTGCCAGATTGAGATAAAGCCGGCGAGCCTGTTTCCGGTTGATGCGACTTCCCAGTTCTTCTATTTTGAGTGAAGCCCATTTATCGTCTCCATTCTGTTCTCCCAGCTTTGAAATAGTTACTGTATTTTGCATACGGATAAATTCAGCTTTCTTTTCCGGACTGGATTCTATCTGGTCGAAGAGATCTTTCTTTTCTGTGTCTGAAAGTTCCCCAAGGAAATATTTATCTAGTTGTTCGTTCATGATACTTTATTACTCTTTCTATTAGTATGACGAAATATTTCCGACCATCTACTAGTCGGAAACAGAAAAAAAATAAATTTTTTTTGGAAAAGATTTTAGATAATGAAAATAAAGAGAGGGAGGTAGTCTTTCAATTCAACCTTTAATTTACGTATAGCGGTTACGATGTGATTTTGTACGGTATGGACAGAAATATTCAGTTGCGTGGCTATTTCTTCATGCTTTAATCCGTTCATTCTGCTCAGAATGAACACCTGCCGGCATTTCTCCGGCAGGTGTTCAATTGCCTGGGCTAATAAATCTTCTATTTCTTTTTCGGTAAAAATGTTTTCATCGAATTGCATCAAGGCTTCCATCTTCAGTTTCAGTTCTCTGTTCTGTAAACTGTCTAGTGATTCTTTTTTGCTGTCTATAAATGTTTGATGACGATAAAAGTCAATGCATCTGTTTTTAGCCAGTGTGAACAGGAAAGCGTTGAGGTTGGTCAGGGACTCCAGCATATCGCGGTGTTCCCACAAATACATGAAAATATCCTGTACGATGTTTTCGGCATCTTCGATGGATACAACATATTCGCGTGCGAACCGTACCAATTTAGGAAAATATATCAGATATATTTTCGAAAAGGCATGTTTCTCTGTCCCTGAAAAGTTATTCATATTTTTTCCTGTTTATTAATGGGCACATATAATACAGCCTTTCCATATCCCAGCTTTTTTATTCTGCCGTCTTCGATCAGCTCTTTCAGGTCGCGCACGGCTGTGGACCGGTTACATCCGTTTAACCGCATGTATTGTGCCGCAGTGAAAAACTCTTTTTCTTCCGATGCGATCAGCATACGGCCTTTCCGTTGTTCAGGAGAATAGCTTGTAGCACAGGCATCGGAGTCCCTTTCCAGGTCTATAGACTTCAAACGATTTTTTAATTTTTTACTCCCTTTGAAATGCACATTCCCGAAATTTACGGACCAGGAACGTATTTCTTTTTTATCCATCACCGGGCGACTTTTCAGGGAGATGGAAAATGATCCCAGGTCATCTAACTCGACGGTATATCCATACCGCAGATTTTTCGAAATAACTTTGGCCAGCGCATCCAGCATTCCTTTGGTGGTGGCCGTGGAATAGCCGCAACTATCAGCTATCTCTTCTGCAATCTCCTGTGTATGGATCGTTCCTCTGGGTACAATCCGGGCATGTAAAGGTTGCTTCTTTCCGTCGCCTTTGGGGTTCGGATTCTCATATAACGCATATTTTGCTCCCATAATAGTCGTTGTAAAAAGGTAAATTTCAGTTTAGTATTGCATATCACAGTTGTCTTCCTTTCATATCACAGTTGGATTCCGTTTGTTTCACAGATGGATTTCTTTTGTTTCACAACTGTGATATGAAAAGAGGATTTGTACAAATGTATAATATATCTCGGGAAAATCACTCTGTCCGGCAGGTAATTTTTTATTCCCGGCGGGTAATTGGGATTATCTTCGGGGAACTTTCGACGAAATGAATTAATAAGATATACTGTCGGATTATAGAATTAATGCCTATATTTGATGAGATTCAAAACATGACTGTAAATCCGGTGTTATTATGAGAAACTTGATAATAAGTATTTTGATGTGGTTATCCTTTATAGGATGTTCTGATAAGGATGGGTTGTTAAGTCCGGCAGAGATGAAAGAGGATATCCGGTTCTATTTTCATATGATCAGGGATATTCATCCGGATCCCTATCAACGTTACGATTCGCTGACTTTTGTCAGGCTGGAGGCTGAGATGATAGAATCTTGTTCTGAGCCTATGGCGAGAGAGGATTTTGGATTCAGGTTGATGAAGACCCGTAAATTCCTGGACGGGCATGTCGGGGTTTTCGATTTCTTTTCTCCTCCGGGGCGCTATCATTTTCCGTCTGTTGAATTTCAGGGAAATCTGATGTTGTTAGGGAATGATACTTTATTGGCTGTGAGAGATTCTTTCGCTTCTTATACAGCCCTGGATGTAGATTCTATGATTCCGTGGGACCAGCCTTCGAAAATCCGAAATGAGAATATGAATTTATTGTTGAATTTGTTATTGTCTCCTGCAAATAAGAGTACAACGACCTATACCGGCGTATTAAAGACTGCGAATGGAACTCGTGATACGCTTATTTGTGTGGATACCCGTAGGGCAAAGAAGAATCCTATTTATACCCAGCCTTACTCTTCAAAATTATATCCGGAAGATTCAATAGCAGTTCTTTATTATAATAGTTGTATGATTTATGGCGAAGAAGATGTGAAGCGTTATAAGGAATACGTGGATACCTTTTTTGACGAATTGAAAAGTAAGGGGATAAAAACGTTGTTTATAGATGTCACGCATAATGGAGGCGGATCGGATGGTAATAATTCTGTCATAATAAATCATTTAAAAGCAGATGCGTTTACTTCCAAAGTAAGAATGACGGGTAAGAAAGCAGGGGTGGAGGAATTCATCAATTCAGATCTAATCAAGAAGTTCTTTAATGAGAATCAAGAAGAAAAGAATTACTGGATGGAGACATTTGGGAATCCTATTATGGAAAAGGGTGTTGCGTTTCTGGAAGAATATACGCCAGGCAGGGAATCCGGTTATGATGGAAATGTTTTTGTGATTATGGGAAATAGAACGTATTCTGCCGGAGCTGATTTTTGTTTGACAATAAAATTGTCGAATGCAGCCATATTAGTAGGGGAAAAGGCAGGTCAATATTATCCGATTTGTGGAAACGTTATCAAAGGGACTTTACCTAACTCGAAGATAATATATCAGGTACCTTCAACAGAGGGTTTTCATGAACCGGAAACTTTATTTGAGGATGGGTATATCTGTCCGGATATTTCATATCCGCTGAAGGAAGAGATGGGGGTGGAGGATTATAAGGAAATACTTAGTTTTTCTTCAATTCCTTGATTTATTCTATATCTAAAATATTGACACAGTCCTAGCAGAACTATGTACAAATGAATACACAAATATAATAAGATTATTTAAAAATACGTTTAAATCCATTCATATCATGGCTTAAAATTTAATATTCGAACCCAGTTGGGTGATAAATACAACTATTTATCTATTATATTTCATTATTTTCCATTTTTGGGACATGAGTTCTGCTAGAACTATGTTCGTTAAATAATATATAATGCTTGGCTTCAGAGGATTTGATGTTATTAGAAGTGGGAGAGGATGATGGAATGGAGCTTTGTTAACTTGTTCGCTGTATTAATATTAAGCAGATTTGATGGATAGAATCCGTTTGGCTATTTGGACTTTTATGCTTCTCTTATTCTCTGTTACTATATGGGGAGACGAAATCTATTTCCGGTCTTTGGGTGTAAAAGACGGATTGTCTCAGCCTTCCTCTATAGCAATATGGCAGGATCGGCTGGGGAGAATATGGCTCGGTAATAATGCTGTAAATTGTTATGATGGCATATCTACTAAAGTAATTCGTTTGTCTGAATATTTCCCGTCTCTTGAAGATGCCAATATTCATAATTTCTGTGGAAATGATTCTACACTATATCTTTTGGCAGAAAACAATATAATCTGTATTGATTTACAGATAAGGCAACCTTTCATGCCGGAGATTACAGCAACGGCTATTTGTTATTCGGATAATCAGCTTTATACTGTTGAAGGACATTCACTTTATAGATGTAATATCCGGTCGGGAGAAAAAGAGGTTTTGTTTTCTGATGAAAGATATGTTTTTACTCTCATAACTCCGATTGGTGATAATCAGTTTTGGATAGGGACGACTACCGGTGTATTGAAAGTTGATCTGACGGAAAAACGGATTATAACCACCTGTTTTCAGAAAGAGAACATAACTACTCAGTTCCTGGACTCGGAATCTCGTTTGTGGCTGTCGGCTAAATCAGGTTTAGCTGCTGTTGTTTCACTAAATGGTGAATCTATCGTTTTTAATGACTCGGGAGGTTCTTTCATTCCCTATATCCATTGCTTTACTGAGGATACACGGGGGATAATATGGGTGGGAACTTTGGCAGGTCTTTATAGGATAGAAATGAAAACAAATGGTATTCCGGAAATAATGAGTAACCAGCCGTATATGGCGGAAACTTCGATTACTGCATTATTTACTGATCGGCAAGGAAATTTATGGATTGGACCCTATTATGGTGATATCCGGTATGGAAATATAGATTTGGATGATTTCAAATGTTTTTATAGCGACGAAAAAGTTGAGGATCGTCTGCATGGAACTGTTATCGGTTCTATGGCTGAAGATAAAGAAGGTAATTTGTATGTAGCATCTGAGGGCAGTGGTATAAACGTCCTGAATAAGAACAGGGAAGTAATCCGGCATATCACCAAGACTACCCACCGATTGCCGGATAATAAGATTCGTGCACTGTGGTATGATGAGCAGACGGATAACCTGTTTATCAGCGTCTATAAAAATGGACTTTATGTGCTTGACAGGAAAACAGGCCGTATCAAGCAGATCGATTTTTCGTTTTTCGATTCGGCTTCTCAGCTGACAATAGAAGATATTGTTCCTTATCGGGATATGCTGGTGTTACCGTCTACCCAGGGTATTTTTAAACTTGACAGGGAAAATCTGCATACCTCTTATTTGTTGGATGATTCGTTGCTGCAACAAAAATGTTCCGGAAATATTCGTACCGTATATATTGATGACAAGGACCGCTTATGGGTGTCTTCACTGGAAGAAGGATTGTTTTCTGTAGATCTGAAATCGCAAAAGGTAATCTCTCTCTATGGAGATGGCTTGCAAAAAGGAAGTCGTATTCCCAGTGCCGTTAATTCGATTTGTGGTGATTCCAGGAATGGTTTATTCATGTCTACCCTGAATTCCGGACTTTTATTATATAATGAGGAAAAGAATGATTTTTCATCTTATAGGGAACAGGATCATTTTTTACTGAGTGATGTATGTTATAGTGTAACCCGCTCGTTTTACAGGAACCTGATCGTAACAACAGACAAAGGTGTTTCTATTTTGGACATGTCGGTAAAAAAGAAACCTCTTTCTGCATTTCATATTCCTTTAAGTAATCTGCCTGCCCCGCTTTCTCTCAGTGGTGATTGTGGCATTTATGTCTCACCGATGGACCGGAATGTTTATGTGGGTACCATATGCGGATTATTTTCTTTTAATGAGCAGAATCTAAATCGTCCGGGTAGGAATTACTCTTTGTTTTTCTCTTCGATCTCTGTGAATAATCAATTGTTGACACCTGCGAATTCGGATTTTCTTCAACAGGATATCGCCTTTTCCCGAAAAATAAAACTGCCTTATAACCTGAATACGATTAGTCTTACCTTTTCGACAAGTAACTATCTGCTTTCTAATTACGGACAATATGAATATAAGATGGAAGGTCTGGATGAACTGTGGATAACGACTTCCAACAGGACGATTACTTATTCTTCTCTGCGCCCCGGTAGGTATAATCTGATTGTCCGCGAGCTGGATAATCCTCAGAATGAAGTTTTGCTGGAAATTATAATTATGTATCCGTTCTGGCTTTCGTGGCCAATGATATTACTGTATGTTTGTGTAACGATTTCTATTATAGCCAGGCTGGTTTGGTTCAATAAAACAAAGACTCGACTGATGCTTTCCCTGGAGATGAAAAAGAGGGAGGTGGAGCAAATGGATAAATTGAACCGGGATAATCAGCAGTTCCTAACTAATATTTCCAATGAGTTCAGAAAACCTCTGACTGTAATTATTGCTATATTGAATAATATTGTTGCTGATGCGGCAGTTGTAGCCGGTAAAAACCGAATCGGGAAAGTATTGAAGCAGGTTGTTTATTTGCAAGGGTTAATTACCCGGTTACAGACGTTCAACAGAGAGGAACAGGAAGACGTTGCGTTTAGTTTCGGAAATCCTGTCTACGATGCGGAATCGCCTGTGGAAGAGGTAATTGGAACAGAAGATAACACTCTTTATACGATGTTGATAATAGACAGTGACAGCGAGATAAGGGCTTCGCTGAAAGAGACATTTTCGTTTGCCTATCGTTTGATTGAAGCGGAGGATACAAAGGAGGGTTATTTGATCGCATTGAGAGAACTCCCGGATATTATTTTGAGTGAGATCGATATGGTGGACGGTTCCGGGATAGAATTGTGCCGGATGATTAAGGCGCATGTAGATACATTACATATTCCTGTTATTCTGATGACTTACCAGCCATCTCCGGAACAACAGATTCAAAGTATTCGTTCCGGTGCTGACGATTATGTGGTCAAACCTTTTTTTATGGATTTACTTCAGCATAGATGTAATTCTCTGGTAAGAAACAGTAAACGTATTTTGTCAAGGTATATCAAGCAGAAAGAGGAACAGGATTACGTGCCGCTATTGGCAACTAACGTACAGGAAAAAAGACTGTTGGATACGGCTACCCGTGTTTTGGAAGAGCATCTGGAAGATCCGGAATTCGATATAGCCCGCTGGGCTAAATGTATGGGAATGGGGAGGACCAGTTTGTTCAACCAGATTAAGATGGTTACAGGAATGACCCCGAACGATTATATTGTTTCCTTTAAAATGGACCGGGCTAAGCTTTTGTTATCAGATGAGTCTTGTTGTCCTATAGCGGAGGTTGCCTATCGTCTCGGGTATTCTGATCCGATTTATTTCAGCCGTACCTTTAAGAAGCATGTAGGGGTATCCCCCATGCAGTACAGAAAAAATATGCTGGTGTCGCAGAAAGAGGAAGTATCCTAAAAAAACAGAAAGCCCGCCATATGGCGAGCTCTCCTCTTTTCAACTCCCTATTACTCTTTTTCTATCTCGATGAAAGTGTCTCGATAGTAAGATTCAGATCTTTTGTCTTGTGGTACATAATAAATGGGCGAAGAATAGTTGTTCTCTGCTTTTACTTTAGCAAAGTTCTCTGTATTGTTCAATTCTTCGGAATCCGGATATTTTATACGTTCAACCTGCGGTTTGATATTTGTGAAATACGGCGGGAAGTTAACCGGTTCCAGTTTCGGATGGCGGGTTCTGCGCAACTCTGTCCAGCATTCGTTAGGAGCCATCAGATTCAGGTGGATATACTTCTGCTGCATGATAATTTCTATCTGATCATCCAATGTTTTAGCTTTCTGGTATTCTGCTTTCAGGAAATCTCCATATGTCTGAACAATTTCGGCAGATGGTTTTTCCGGGAAATAACGCGGATAATCTGTCGCACTTGATACTGACAGGGAGTTTATATAATACCATAAGTCTGTTGAATGAGTCATAGCATCACTTATATGTTCACCGGCTGTTTTACCGGTTGAAGCATAGTTTCTGGCAGCTACTTCTGCCAGGAGCAATTCTGTTTCAGCCAGCGAGAACATATAAACCGGGAAATTAGCGTAGTAATAAGTAGCCGGGTTATACATGGATACGCAGTTTATATCGTAGTAACTCAGTGTACCTTTGGCATCGCGGTATGCAGTATTGTTATTGATATAGGATTTATGACGTTCCCATGTTCCTTCGTCGATATAATCCGGGCGCATGTTTTCTTCACTACCGGCGGCAATAGAGTCGTAAGCCGGCTGGTGGTATAGGTTGTCCATGCGGATACCACGATAGTCGTTGTAACGTGTCGGAGCGGCTATGGCCGGCAGACGCGGGTCATCGATTCCCGGTTCATATTTCAATCTGTTATGGTTCATTCTTTCGAGAATCACATTGGGGATGAATAACGAAGTAAAGCGTTCGAACCATCCACGGTTGATAGTACCGCCTCCCGGTAAATCTTTGGCCGGATTGGTAGGCAAAAGCCAGATCATATCTTTGGTGGGAAGTCCGTCCTGTATCGCTGATGCAATCTGAGTTTTTGCGTAGGCTTCGTCGGCAGCAGACATGCGGACTGCAAATTTCAATCTCAATGCATTGATATATTGTTTCCATAACTGAATGTCTCCTTTAAAGGCGACATCTTGTTTGGCAAAAGTAGCTTTTGCATCCGGAGACATTTTATCATAATCGGCAACTATACTTTCCGATATTTCTTTCAATTCATCGAGAATTGTTTTGGTAACTTCCAGAGGATCGTCATACTCTGCAAACAAAATTCCCTTGTTTCCCTGAATGGCGTTGTAATAAGGAATACTGTTGAAAAAGTCAATATTGCGGAGCATGGTATAGTCTTTCATAACAGTAGTCAACTGGTAATATACGTAGCTGTTCGTTAATGTTTCTCCCGTATATTCTTCTTCGACTAATTGCTTGAAGATTGACCAGGTTTTCATTTTGGTATACATATTATTAAAATAATTACGTATACCGTTGTCTGCCGAGAATCCGTTACCGGTGGTTACATCTTCAAAATCCTGGTAAATACCGGCATAATTTTGTGTAGTAGGTCGAACACCGACCTGGGCATAAGCTGTAACACCGGCACCTGTCAATGACCACCACCATTCTCCGTAGTCCTGTACATAGACTTGCCATTCGTAAAGCGTTTTTGTGAACAGGCCGGCAGCCAGTTTGTTTTCCGGCGCCTGGTAGTTTTCAGGGTTGTAGAAATCTTCTTCCAGTTTGTCCTGGCAGCCGGACAATAATAGTGAGGCTGCCGCCAAACCCGTTAATAATATATTTTTCATAATTCCTTGCATTAAATTGTGTATTTAGAAACTAACTGAAACACCGATACCGAAACTTCGGGTAGAGGGGAAGAATGAATATTCTTCGTAAGAGTTCGTACCGAGCGTTGATTCTGCATCAATATTCGGAATAGCCTTATAGAGGTAGAACAGGTTACGTGCTGTAGCTGTCAAAGTCACTTTTTGCAGTTTAGCCTTTTCTACGATTCTTTTCGGAATGGTATAGGAAATACCGATTTCGCGGAACTTGATATAGTCATTCTTATAGATATTATCCGGTTGCAGATCGGCCGACATGTCATGGATGAATGTAGAATAGTATTCGTAGGCACTTAGGATGATATCATTCTTACTGCCGTCTTCCTTCACACCGTTGAGGATAAGACCATCATGATATACCCGGTTATCCTTGGCTCCGGCAGGGGCTGTTGTGTTGTGTTCACAGGGAACCTTTACGTTCTGTTCGTTGATGTAGTAAGCCAAACCGCCATGTTTCTCGTCACGATAAGGCAAAGATTCCTTTGACAGACCGTTACCGATAAGGTAGTAGTTGGACATAGATAACAGAGCTCCACCGAATTTGTAGTCAAATCCCAGGTTGATATTGAAGTTCTTATAGTAGAACGATGTATTGAAACCACCGATGAAAGATGGATTGATGTTGGAGTTTTTCTTGAAACCGGCATCATAATCCAGTACATAGAAACCATTCGAGCTTACAACACGGTTGCCATGTTCATCTTTCTTATAATCATAGGTAAGTAATTCACCCATTGGCTCACCTACTTCGGCCACAACTTTGTATCCTGTTCCGCCACCGATTAATTTCTGTGTAATACCCGGATATAACTTCTTCACCTTTGCATACTGATTTGCTGCCGTGAATGATACATCCCAACGGAAATCTTTGCCTACCAGCGGAGTCCCTTTCAGGAAGATTTCATAACCGTAGTTATGCACGTTACCGGCATTAATCCTGATTTCGCTGTATCCGGAAGTGGATGACAGGGGAACGGACATGATTTGGTCGTATACATTATTCGTATAGTAAGAGAAGTCGAATTCAAGTCTGTTCTGATCGAAAAAGCGTAAGTCCATACCGATTTCATATTCTCTTTTGCGTTCTGGTTTCAATAAACCTGAGAATAGGGCACTTGGAGGTGTTACGATCGAAGCTTCGGTTTCTGCAATCTGTCCCAGGCTGAAGACGTTGTTTGCAAAGTAGCGGGAAGCGGGACGACCGGCATCGGCCCAGGCCATACGTATCTTACCGAACTGCAATTGCGGGATTGGAATCTGGTCTTTGAAGTTCCAGTTGAATGAGATACCCGGATAGAAGTAGGAGTTGTTTCCTGCGGGTAAAGTAGAAGCCCAGTCATTTCTTCCGGTAATTTCTACATAATAACGTTCGTCCAGGGAGAGAGTCACACCGCCGTAAAGACTGTAGAGGAAGTCGGAACCGCGCGACATACCTCTAACCTTCCCTTTGTCGCCAGCGCCCGGCCATGAGCCTTCATTATTCAATGAGTACCAATCCGGATAAAGCATGTCACCGTATGTTGAAACGTTAATGCTCTTATCTTCATTGCTGCGGTAACCTCCACCGAAGAAAGCCAGTACATTTAAACGGTCTTTCATGAAATTCTTGTCGAAATTCAACATTGCATCGTAGTTTTGTACTACATAACGTTCTTCTTTTCTGGAATATTTACCACCGACCACATTGGGTTCAGCCTGAGTAACTCTGGCTTTCTGGTTATATTCAATATCCGTATAGTCGATACCTCCCTGTAGCACAAGGAATACATTTTTATGGAAATCGAATTTACCTTTTAATGATGTGATCATGTGAAATTTATCATCCACATTTCTGTTTTCGCGTTGGTGCCACAGCAAATCCATGATATTGGAAGCATAACTGCTCATAGTCAGATCTTCCTTGTTCCGTTTGTATCCGGAATCATCTTTATATAGTCGTTCCAGCGTTGAAAATGGTTGGTCTCTGTTGATACCGTATGAAACGAGACCTCCGATATTAGGATAACGGTTTTGGGTGACAATGTTATAAATGTTTGAATTGATTTCGAAAGTAGCAAACTTTGATGCGTTCATTTTTCCGGAGAAACTGAGGATATTCTTTTTCTGTTCAAAATTATCCAGAATACCCTGATATTTATAATTGGTATAGGAAACACGCATATTTCCCATTTCATTACCTCCGGCAATGGCGACGTTGACGTTGTCTGAATAGCCTTTACGGAAGAAATCCATAAAGTTATCCGGCTGTGCTTCGTAGTTGATAATATTACCGTCTATATCCATGATCGGTTTACCATCAAAAGCGGGTCCGAAGTTGAAGCGGGAAGTACCCAGTCTTCTCATGGAGGTTCCATCGGGCAATTTACCAGTCAGTTCATCATAAACACTTGTTCCCGTACCGAATTCATTCTGAAAATCAATATAAGAAACCGGTTGTTCAACGGTATACTGGAAAGAGGCCGTTACTCCTAAACCTCTGGTATTGGCCCCTTTTTTGGTTGTGATCAATACAACGCCGTTGGCTCCTTCACTACCATATAGAACGGATGCTTTCGCTCCTTTCAGGATTTCCATTGATTCGATATCTTCCGGGTTAATATCATTGATACCTGCACCATAGTCGAAAGAGTTCAACGGGTCATAACCACGGGTTGCCATAGATGATTCCTGGTCATGAATGGGCACACCGTCTACAACGAACAACGGGCGTGTCTTGGAGGATGATTCCAGGCTGGCAGCTCCACGAATCTTAATGTTTACACCTCCGGTCGGACCTGCTGCACTCGACTGGATACCAACACCGGCAGCTTTACCATATAGAGATGTTAAGGGGTTTGCTGCCTTACCGGCAAGAGTGAATTCATCTCCTTTGATGGTTGTTAATGCATAACCAAGGCTTTTATGAGAACGTTTCATTCCGAGGGCGGTAACAACGACTTCATCGATAGCTTGCGAGTCTTCCACCAATTTGATATCCAGATTTTCCTGTCCTTTATAGGCGATTTCCTGTGTCGTATAACCCAGAAATGAAATTTGTATTATTTCGCCTTTTTTGACTCCATTCAGGACGAATTTTCCATCGCTGTCTGTTATGGTTCCTTTAGAGGTACCTTTTACTGCAACTGATGCTCCGGCTACCGGTCCAAGATCGTCTGCGACGATACCTGTAACTTTCCCTGATTGCTGATTAACTTCAGAAGTTTCTCCTATTGTCCCTTCGGATGCGAAGGCATTCCAGGCAGATCCTAATGAGGCCACCAGCAATAATGCGCTGATAGGTCTGTAGATCTTAAACATAACAATTAATTTAATTAGACATATAATTAACAAACGTTTTTTAAAACGTTGCAATGTATGCCTGGAATAGGGAATGGAGTTGTTATTAATTGATATTTAACTTGTAACAAAAATACAAGTGTATGATTTTACATAGGGTTTGTACTAAAATTACAGGTTTGTTGTTTGTTATATTTAAGTACTAGGAGTAGTTGTAGTGAAAAATAAATATTATTAATATAAATAAGATCAGCTTTTTTAGTTTGTCCGGATTTTTGTATGTTTGTGACGTCTATAAATATTCCAATGTTACAGATCGAGCAATTTAATAGTATATATTTGAAATATTATGAGAAAACATTTCGTTTTGCCCGGATATACGTACGTAATGATCTGGTAGCTGAAGATATTGCAACTGAATCATTAATCAAACTTTGGGAGACGATGAAGAAGGAGCCGGTGGAGAAGCCTTTGGCATTGTTATTGACTATACTCAAACATAAATCGCTCGATTATTTGAGAAAGCAGGCGAGTATGCAGGAAGTTTTTGAGGCTATGGCAGAATGGCAGCAACGTGAATTATCTATCCGTATCTCGACTTTGGAAGCCTGTAATCCGAATGATATTTTCTCTAAAGAAATTCAGTCGATCTTAACTAAAACGCTGGATGATTTGCCTTTGCAGACTAAAAGAGTATTTATGATGAGTCGTTTCGAACAAAAATCCGGAAAAGAAATAGCTGAAGAGTTGGGGATAACAGTCAAGGGGGTCGATTATCATATCGCTAAAGCATTGAAAGCCTTGCGCATTTCTTTAAAGGATTATTTGCCTTTGATTTATTTCCTGTTGAATTGAATTGGATTCCATCCGAAAGGAAAAATAGTTTCATCCGAATGAAATTTTTTTTCGTCCGGTACTAGTGAACTTTCTCCGGCTGTCGTCTTATATATGTAAAGCAAAAAAATATGGATGATAAACTATTACAATTATATTTTGAAGGTCGTACAACAGCGGAACAATCACGCCTGGTCACGGAGTGGCTGGATGCTGATGCGGCAAACATGAAGCATTATCAGCAACTGTGCCGTTTGTATGAAATAGCTTTCTGGCACGAAAAACCGGAAACTGTCACACTGTCGTTAAAAGAAAAGTTCAGATGGCGGACTATTTTGCGGGAAGCGGTGAAGATAGCTGCTGTTTTTATACTGGGATTTACATTGAACTATTGGTTCAATCCGGGTACAGAAGAAGATATTGCCATGCAAACCGTACATGTACCGGCCGGACAGAATGCACAGTTGACGCTGGCCGATGGTTCTAAAGTCTGGCTGAATGCCGGAAGTACACTGAATTTCCCTACCCGATTCATTGAGGGAAAGCGGCAGGTAATCCTGGAAGGTGAAGGTTTTTTCGAGGTAAAGGCCAATAAGGAGAAACCGTTTATTGTTTCGACATCTATATATGATATCAAGGCCTTGGGTACTTCCTTTAATGTAAATGCCTATAAGCAATCGAAAGAATTTGAGACAGCCCTGTTAACGGGAAAAGTCGAAATTTCGGATCGTATAACAGACCGTGTCGTCTCTCTTACCCCCAACAATCGAGCCGTGCTTGGGAATAACAAGCTATCGGTTGTTCCTATAGAAAGTAAAGATTATTACCTGTGGCGCGAAGGGATTCTCTATTTTGATGAACCACTTACCGAGGTACTGGATAAGCTTAAATTATATTTTGATGTAAACATCGACGTAAAGAATAAATCCGTACTGGAGAACAAACGGCATTGTACGGGTAAGTTCCGGACAAGGGATGGTCTGGATCATATCCTGAGCGTTCTGCAATTGACAAATCATTTTATGTATAAGAAAGATGAGGAGAAGAATCTGATTACTATTAATTAATCTTATTGTGTAACCTTTTAAATCTGAAAGCCTATGACACAAACGTAGAAAGTATATGAAAAACCGGCAAGCGCGCCAACGCTCACCGGTTATGGGTTAGAACCCCGAACTGGGATATTTATCGAAGTACTAACAAATTATTAATTACAAAATTATGAATTATATTTTGTACAGACAATCTATACTTGAAATTAAACATATATTTCGTATTATGAGGATCACTATTGTAGCTTTGTTTACTTGCATACATACACTTTTTGCAGTAGAAGCCAACTCACAGAATGCAAAAGTCTCGATACTGGCCAACGGTCTTTCTGTTCAGAAAGTGATCAGTGAGATAGAGAAACAGACTGATTATTTGTTTGTGTATGACAAGAATCAAGTGAATATAAACAGAAAAGTTTCCCTGAGTGCCAACAATGAATCCGTATCTGATGTATTAAACAAGATATTTGAGGGTACAGGAGTGACCTATAAAGTGGTAGGTAAGAATATTACTCTTATTAAGGGTAGAGATGCTGATAATAATATGATTGACCAGCAAATATCTAAAAAAATAACGGGTACAGTGGTAGACCAATCCGGTGAGCCTGTTATTGGAGCCAATATTTTAGAAAAAGGGAATAAAATAAATGGAACAATAACAGATATTGATGGTGTATTTTCATTGAATGTACCGGAAAATTCCACGTTGCTTATTTCTTATATAGGCTATAAGACACAAGAACTGACAGTGAGAAATAAAACGGCTTTTAATATCGTTCTGACAAGTGACTTAGAGGAACTGGATGAAGTTGTCGTTGTCGGTTATGGGACACAGAAGAAGGTCAATTTGACGGGAGCGGTAGGATCTGTCCGTCCGGAAGACATGGGTGATGTACAAACGAACTCTGTGTCATCTATGATTAAAGGGCATTTATCCGGAGTTCAGATTACACAAAATAGCGGATCACCCGGTTCTGGATCTACGATTCGTATTCGTGGTGTCGGAACGTTAGGTGCTGATGCGAAGAATGATCCGTTACTTGTGGTGGATGGTCAGGCTGTGGACTATGGTATTGAAACGATTGATCCGAATGATATAGAGTCGGTCAGTGTATTGAAAGATGCATCTTCAGCAGCCATTTATGGTTCAAGAGCTGCAAATGGTGTTATTTTATTAACAACTAAAAGAGGAGCAAAAGGTATCGGCAAATTAGTTGTAAACACATACGTTTCCGTACAATCTATGATTAAAGAATATGATGTGTTGAACGCGGAGGAATATGCAATGTTGCAAAATGAAGCCTACAAAAATGCGGGACTTACTCCGGTTTTTGCAGATCCGGCTTCCTATGGAAGAGGCACGGATTGGATGGATGAGATTACTCAATCCGCAATTACTCAAGAGTATAATGTTAACTTTTCAAAAGGGTCGGATTTATCTAACTATTATATTTCGGGAACTTTTTATTCGCAAGACGGTATCATTAAAAATACGGGATATGATCGTGCCAGTTTTCGTTTTAATGGAGATGCTACAATCTTGCCGAAATTGAAGGTTGGAAACTCTGTAGCTCTTACCTGGAATCAGTCTTATGGTAATTCTGTTTTAGGATCTGCTATGGTAGCACCTTCAACGATGTCGGTTAAAAAAGAGGATGGTTCCTGGGGTGAACCGGGACAAGGAGAAGGTGGTGTGAATCCTGTTTATATGTCTGAATTATATAGAGGAAATAAGACACATGCATGGAGAGCTCTTGCCAATCTATATGTCGAGTATCAAATTTTGGATGAATTGAAATTTAAGGTTACCGGTGCTATTGATTTTACGGCAAACAATAAAAGAGCTTATTATCCTAAAGTTTCAGAAATTGGTGAATATACAGATTTTGCAGATCAGAAACTTGAAGATAATATAACTTTGGGATATACTTGGCAAAATGATTACTTACTTTATTTTAATAAGGATTGGGAAAAACATCACTTAGATGCGATGGCGGGTTTATCATTACAAGCCAATCAGGATAAAGCTGTAAATGGTACGGTTCGCGGTTTCTTGAATGATGAGGAACATATGCAGGTATTGAATGCAGGACAACGGGATTGGCGTGCTACCGGAGGATTAACACGTTGGTCTATGCTCTCTTATTTTGGAAATGTGAATTATAATTTCATGTCCCGCTATTTATTTTCTTTCAATATGCGTGTGGATGGATCATCTCGTTTTGGAAAGAATAATAAGTATGGTTATTTCCCTTCCGGATCAATGGCTTGGCGTATCAATTCGGAGGAGTTCATGGAAGATGTCTCTTGGATCTCAAACTTAAAACTACGCGCTAGTTATGGTTCTTTGGGTAATCAGGAGATCGGCTTGTATTCTTTTTTAGATCAGCTTAATGTTAGTCAATGGGCTTTATTTGGAGATGGTACGGTACGAACTCCTGGAGTTTCTTCTTTAAGTTTGATAGATCCTAATATTAAGTGGGAAACCACAACTATCACTAATATTGGAGTAGATTTAGGAGTATTGGACAATACGTTATCGTTGGTTGCCGAGTATTATATAAAAGATACGAAAGATATTTTATTATCTTATCCGATTCCTTCAACCGTAGGGAAAAATGCACCAACAGTCAATGCAGGAAAAGTTCGTAATACTGGTTTTGAAATGGAATTACGTTACAATAATAAGTTTGGAGATTTGTCATTGAATACTTCTTTAATTTATGGATATAACCATAATGAAGTAAGAGGTTTGATTCAAGAACAAGATTTTTTAACAAGTACAACGAGTTATAATATCGTAAGAAGAAGTGAAATTGGTCATCCAATCAATTCTATCTATGGTTATGTTATGGAGGGAATTTATCAAACAGAAGAAGAGATTGCAAATTCGCCTTCATGGTCAAAAGCAGAAGTGGGATCTATCAAGTTTAAGGACTTGAATAATGATAATAAAATAGATGCGGAAGACCGTACATATATAGCAGATGCAATGCCTCATTCTACATTAGGTGTTAATTTGTCTATGCAATATAAAGGATTTGATTTTTCCATGTTTTGGCAGGGAGAATTTGGCAGAGAACTTTTTTGGGCAGGAGTTGGTGGTATGTATCCTGTAACCGATTGGAGAAATGTGAATACTGTATGGTTAGATCGTTGGACCGGTCCCGGATCAACTAATGAAATGCCCAAGCCTAAATATGGAGAAGGTTATTTAGATGTTTCAACATTCCATATTAAGAGTGCGGATTATTTCCGGTTGAAAAATATCTCGTTGGGATATACATTTAATCTGAAAAATGTAATGAAAGCACGTGTTTATGTAGCGGGGCAGAACTTATTAACATTCACTCCATTCCCGGGAATTGATCCGGAAATGTCCGGAGTTGGCTCTCCAACTTCGTATCCTCAGGCCCGTTCTTATACAATTGGTTTAAATCTAAATTTCTAAATTGAATGATTATGAATAAGTATATATTGATAGCATTAGCAAATTTATTTTTGTTGAGCAGTTGTTCTGATTTTTTGGAAGAGCTACCATATGGTACAGTAACTCCGGAGACCTTTTATAAAACGGAAAGTGATGCGATTATGGCGGGAACATCTTGTTATACTCAAATGACTGACCCCACTAGTTTTTGGGCTGCAGGATTAGATGCAGTAGGTGATATACAATCAGATGATATTATGCCTTATTTAGGTTGGACGCTTTTGATGAATACCCACCAGTTTGACGGAAATCATGAGACCGTACAAGGGGTATGGAAAGCCGCTTACAAAGGAATATCCAGATGTAATACTTGTATCGATAATGTTTCTCCTATGGAAATACGTGATGAAATTAAGAGTGAAGTCTTAGGGCAGGCTCATTTTATTAGAGCTTATTGGTATTTTCGATTAGTGCGATTGTATGGTGGCGTTCCATTGATTACGAAAGAATATACATCATTGGATGATTTATATCCTCCAAGAGCATCAGTTCAAGAGGTATATGATCTGATTATATCGGATTTGGAATTTGCTGTAAAGAATTTACCTGTGGAATGGTCTGATGCAGAATCCGGTAGGATTACCCAGGGAGCTGCAATGTCGTATTTATCGTTAGTTTATTTAAATCTGAAAGAATGGGATAAAGCTGAGCAGTGGGCAGCAAAAGTTATGCTATTGGAAGATCAGGGCATTTATCAATTATTGGAAGATTTTGCCTCTATTCATTTGGAAACGAATGAAAATAATAAGGAATCTATATTGGAATTACAATATTCAACAGAACACAAAAAGAACTGGAGGCCTGTTTATATGAGTCCGAGAAATGTTAATATGGCAAGAGATGCCTCTTATGGTTGGGTCCAGTGTTCAGAAAGTATAGTAAATGAATATGAACCGGAGGATAAACGTTTTACAGCAACATTTTTTTCTGATGGAGAAAAGTTTACATTGGGATTGAATGAATTTGTATATAAAGCAGAAATGGCAGCTCCGGGTGGAACAGGTCATTGTATAAAGAAAGGAAATATTTATTATGGAGAACCTCGTATTATAGGTATCAATACCATTATTATGCGTTATGCAGAAGTTATATTGTTTAGGGCGGAAGCATTAAATGAAATGGGAAGAACGAATGAGGCCATTCCGTTATTGAAGCGGATTCGGGATAGGGCTGGACTGGAAACAAACAGTACCTATAGCCAGGATGAAATGCGGAAGGCAATACGGCATGAACGTCGTGTGGAATTTGCGTTCGAAGATATTCGTGGATGGGATATCATTCGTTGGGGTATTCAGGAAGAAACATTAGGAAAAATTCCAAATTCTCAATGGAAGAAAGGTAAATGTGAATTATGGCCGTTACCTTCGTTTGTATTGGATGAGAATGCCAATATAACAGAGAATAACCCAGGCTGGTAATTGAATAATAGAGTTGAATATGATAAAGAGCCTGTTTAAACATTTAGCAGGCTCTTTATATTTAGTAGTTTTGCTTATTACTAGCATAAGTATATCTCTAAAAATAAATTGTTTATTATAAGATTGATAGATATGAAAAATTATTGGATGATTAGATTTAAAAAAATATCATTTTATGGAATGCTTGCTTTATTTTTAATATCTTGGATTGCTTGTACGAAAAGCGAGAAACCTGTAAAATTCCTTATTGTTTCCGATTTACATGCTCCGGATGTTCCGGATGGGAAAGAGCGTATGCAGGCGATTGTAGATGCTGCGAATCAGGAGAAGGTAGATTTTATTATTCAGTTGGGGGATTTTATTCGTTTGGATAGTATCAGTAAACCTTTCATGCAGATTTGGAATGGTTTTCCCGGAGAAAAATACCATGTTTTAGGAAACCATGATCTGGATAAATATTCAAAAGAGGAATTCACAAAAGGATTTGGTATGCCTGGACCTTATTATTCCTTTGATAAAGGGGATCTTCATTTTGTTGTTTTAGATGGAAACAATGTATATGACAATGGGGGGTATATTCCTTATAATAAAGGGAACTATTATGTGGATATAGATAAGCGGGATTTTATGGATCCGGAACAATTGGAGTGGTTGAGAAAAGATTTAATGTCTACCGATAAACGATGCATTTTATTTTCACATCAAAGCATAGATACAGAAATGGAAAATCGTGAACAAGTGCAGCGGGTATTGGAGGAAGTGAACGAAAAGTCAGGATTTAAAAAAGTCGTTGTCGCTTTTAGCGGTCATAACCATAGTAATTATACGAAAGAGATCAATGGTATTACGTATATCCAAATGAACAGTGCTTCTTATGTCTGGATTGGGAAACCGACCATGACCGAAAAACGTTATCCGGAAGAAATTAATAAAAAATATTCTTTAATGGAATATTCAATGAGTTATACGAAACCGTTGTATGGAATTGTAACAGTAGATAAAAATGGGATGACGATGAAAGGAACCTCTGCGGAATTCGTACCGCCCACACCACAGGATTTGGGCATGCCGGATGAGATCAATACATTTCCCCTGGTATCCAGCATAAAGGATGTCTCTTTATCTTTTAAATGAACCTTACCCTTTCTTCTGCTTCTTATACTCTCTCGGTGACATCCCCATCACCTTGCTGAACAGGCGGGAGAAATAATAGGTATCTTCTATCCCTATTTTATAACAGATCTGGTTTACCTTCATATCCGTAAAGTCCAGTAGCTGGCATGCCTGTTGTATCTTCAGTTGGTTGAAATAAGTCAGGGGGGCATATCCGGTACGTTTGCTGAACAGGACGGAAAAATGGGAAGGGGAATAGCCTATATGGGTTGCCAGGTCTGCTAATGTTATTTTCTTTTCCAGGTTTTCTTTCATATAGTGGATGGCAGCGGTAACGATATCGTTCTGATCCGATTCGTTACGGGCTGCCTCACGATATTGTTGGAGATAACGTAAAGAACCTAAGTAATAATGAAAAGCAGAACAGGCATACAATAAGTTTTCATGGCTGTATCCCATCTCCAATGTGCGGAATATCTCTTCGAAAAGATCATTCCGGTTACTGATCCGGGACTGGACGCTCGGTTTTATTTCGATCGGACGGCTGGCCTGACCGGCAAAGTAAGAGGCCAGCTTCCCCTTGAAATGTATCCAGTAAATGGTCCAGGGATTCGTTTCATCCGAACCGTAGGCATGCGTGACTCCGGCTGGCAGGATAAAATACTGGTTGGCTGTGACCGTATATTCCTGGTCGCCGCAACGGAACCATCCGGCTCCCTCTATACAATAAATGAAGACGAACTGGCAGATCGGCTCTTTCCGTTCACGGAAATGATGCAGGGCCTTCGGGTAATAACCGATGTCCGTAATGTGCAGGATCGATGAAAGCGCGTCTTTCTCCATTTCTTGTATAATAGATTGGGGTAATACAAGGGCCCGTTCTCCGCTAAAACCGTCTTTGAGTTTGATCATGGTACTGGATTTATAGATATGCACAAAGATATGTTATTTATATTATATCTTGTTGTTTTTGGAATGTAAATCGAAAGATTGTCCATCTCTAAGCCAGTTTTATCTATTTCACTATTAACCGGAAACCTGTTTCTTTGCACCATAACTTTAATACTAATGTCATGAAGCGAACAACTGCTTACTTATTACTTATTTGCCTGGTCTCAGCTATGGGCGGATTATTATTCGGTTACGACTGGGTAGTGATCGGAGGTGCCAAGATATTTTATGAACCCTTTTTCGGACTTGAAGGCTCTGCCGCTCTTCGTGGGTGGGCGATGAGTAGTGCCCTGATCGGTTGCCTCGCCGGTGCGTTGCTTTCCGGTGAATGGAGTGATAAGTACGGGCGAAAAAAGATGTTGATTATCGCTTCTTTCCTTTTTGTACTGTCTGCCTACGGAACGGGGGCGGTCGACAGTTTTAACTGGTTTATCATTTATCGTATAGTCGGTGGATTCGGTATCGGTATCGCTTCAAACATTTCGCCGGTATATATTGCTGAGGTCGCTCCGGCCTCTGTCCGGGGAAAGTTTGTTTCCCTGAATCAGCTGACGATTGTTTTGGGTATCCTGATGGCGCAGTTGGCTAACTGGCAAATCGGAGAGTACTTTACACAGGGGGGTGAAACGTTGAGTGCCAACAGTATCGAGTGGGCCTGGCGATGGATGTTCTGGGCGGAACTGATTCCGGCCGGATTGTTCTTTATCCTTTCTTTTATTATTCCTGAAAGTCCGCGCTGGCTGGCAACCGTGCAAAAGACGACTCAGGCACGGGCTATCCTACTACGTATCGGTGGAGAGCAATATGCCGATCAGACATTGGACGAACTGGCGCAACTGACCGATAAGAAAGAAGAAAAAGTAAACTGGGGAGCTCTGTTAAAGCCGGGTGTTCGGAACGTGCTCATTATCGGAATCGTATTAGCGATCTTCCAGCAATGGTGCGGTATCAATGTGATCTTTAATTATGCTCATGAAATCTTTTCGGAAGCCGGTTATGCGGTGTCGGATGTCTTGATGAATATTGTAGTGACAGGGGTGACTAATGTGATCTTTACTTTTGTTGCCATCTATACGGTTGACAAATGGGGTAGACGAAGCCTGATGTTTGTTGGTTCGGCAGGACTAGCTGTTATCTATGGAATATTGGGAACCTGCTATTTCTTTGAAGTAAGCGGTTGGCCGATGCTTCTACTGGTAGTGATGGCGATTGCCTGCTATGCTATGTCTCTTGCACCGGTGGTTTGGGTGGTTCTTTCCGAGATATTCCCTGTAAGGATACGCGGGATGGCAATGGCTATCTCCACCTTCTTCCTGTGGGCGGCCTGCTTCCTGCTGACTTATACTTTCCCGATATTGAATGAAGCGGTGGGTGCTTCCGGAACCTTCTGGTTGTATGGTGCCATCTGTTTGAGCGGATTCTTCTTTATACGTGCAAAACTTCCTGAAACAAAAGGAAAAACATTGGAAGAACTGGAAAAAGAATTAACAAAATAAATATACTGAAATGACTGAAAATGTAAAAGTGTGGGAAGAAGATATCCTTCTTCCTACTTACGGTATTGGCAAAGCCGAAAAGAATCCGATGTTCCTGGAGAAGCGTGTTTACCAGGGAAGTAGTGGAGTGGTGTATCCTTATCCGGTAGTGGAAAAGATTGAAGATACCTGCGAAGAAAAGAGTTATCATGCTGTTTATCTTGAAAACGAATATATCAAAGTTATGATCCTCCCGGAGCTGGGCGGACGTGTACAGATGGCATACGATAAAATCAAAAACCGCCATTTCATCTATTATAACCATGTGATTAAACCGGCTTTGGTCGGTTTGACCGGTCCGTGGATTTCCGGTGGAATCGAGTTCAACTGGCCGCAACATCATCGTCCGAGCACATTCCTGCCGATCGATTATACGATCGAACGTTGTGCCGATGGCAGTGCCATCGTTTGGGTGAGCGAGCGTGAACGTATGTTCCATCAGAAAGGGATGGCCGGTTTTACCCTCCGTCCGGGACGGGCTGTCCTGGAGATTCAGGGAAAACTGTATAACCCGACACCGATACCGCAGACTTTCCTTTGGTGGGCGAATCCGGCTGTGGCCGTAAATGATGCCTATCAATCGGTGTTCCCTGCCGATGTAAATGCCGTGTTCGATCATGGTAAACGTGATGTGTCACGCTATCCGATTGCTACCGGTACTTACTATAAGATGGATTATTCGGCAGGAGTGGATATTTCCCGTTATAAGAATATCCCTGTTCCTACCTCTTATATGGCAATCCGTTCCAACTATAATTTTGTGGGAGGATATGAAAATGATACCCGTGCCGGTGTGCTTCACGTAGCAAACCATCATATCTCGCCGGGTAAGAAGCAATGGACCTGGGGTAATGGCGATTTCGGACAGGCCTGGGATCGTAACCTGACAGATTCCGACGGCCCTTATATCGAACTGATGACCGGTGTTTATACCGACAATCAGCCTGACTTCACCTGGCTTCAGCCTTATGAAGAAAAAACGTTTACCCAATACTTCATGCCTTATCGCGAACTGGGTGTGGTGAAGAATGCCTCTTCCGACCTTCTGATGAACCTGGAACCCGATGGAAAGGGCGCTTTATTAAAAGTTTTCGCTACGTCCGTGCAGAATGATTTGCATATTGTCGTGGAGAAATCCGGAGAGGTTTGTCTGGATATTACCCGTGATATTACTCCCGAAAATATACTGGAGGAATTTGTTCCGGTTGCAGATTTGTGCGATGTGAAAGTCTGTATCCGTAACGCAAAAGGGAAGCAGATGTTATACTGGGAACCGGAACCCGATGTGATTAAGGAAGTACCCGAACCCGCCAAAGCGGCTCTTGACCCGAAAGATGTGCGTACCACCGAACAGCTGTATTTGACAGGCTTGCATCTGGAACAATACCGCCATGCCACTTATTCGGCAACTGATTATTATGAAGAAGCACTTCGCCGTGATGCGACCGATGTACGTAATAATAATGCGATGGGATTGTGGTTGATTCGTAAAGGTCAGTTTGCCAAGGCAGAACCTTATCTGCGACAGGCGGTGAAAACACTGACGGAACGTAATCCGAATCCTTATGATGGCGAGCCATTATATAATCTGGGTCTTTCTTTGAAATATCAGGGGAAAACAGAAGAAGCATATGACTTTTTCTATAAAGCCTGTTGGAATGCAGCCTGGCAGGATGCCGGCTACTATTCCCTGGCTCAGTTATCGGCAGCACGCGGGGATTGGGAAGAGGCTCTCTATGAAATAGATAAATCTTTACTTCGCAACTGGCATAATCTGCGGGGACGCCATTTGAAAGCGGCTATCCTTCGCCATCTGGGACGGAAGGATGAGGCACTGGCTTTGATTGAGGATTCCCTGCGTATCGACCGTTTTAATTTCGGTTGTGGTTTTGAAAAATATCTGATTACCGGAGTTGAGGCTGACCTGAAAGAATTGCTCGCTCTGATGCGTCCGGAGGCCCATAATTATGAAGAACTGGCCTTGGATTATGCATCTGCCGGCTGTTGGGAGGAAGCATTGATGGCGGCTGAAACGGCTATCGGCCAAAATGTTTCGGGACAGACTATGCTTCATTATTATAAAAGCTGGTTCCTGATTCAACTGGATCGTAAAGAAGAGGCCTTGGCAGCTATCCGTGAAGCTGAACAGCAATTGCCTGATTGTTGTTTCCCCAATGTATTGGAGGCAATTCTTGCTCTACAGTCTGTTATCGGGTTTGCAACAGAAACTCCGAAAGCCTTGTATTATCTGGGTAATTTGTGGTACGACAAGCGTCAGTATCCGGAAGCAATCACCTGCTGGGAGACTTCCATGCAGCAGGATGATACCTTCCCGACCGTCTTGCGTAACCTTTCCCTGGCTTATTTCAATAAGCTGAATAGGCAGGAAGAGGCGGTTACTCTGCTTGAAAAGGCTTTTGCGCTCGATATGACGGATGCCCGTATCCTGATGGAGCTCGATCAGTTGTATAAACGCCTGAATCGTTCGCATGAAGATCGTCTGGCTTTCCTTAAAAAGCATAAAGACATAGCTTTCCAGCGTGATGACCTGTATCTGGAATATGTCACCTTACTGAATCAACTCGGACAATATGAAGAAGCAATCCGTATGATCGATGCCCGTAAGTTCCATCCGTGGGAAGGGGGAGAAGGCAAGGTCCCGGCACAATACCAGCTGGCTCGTGTAGAATTAGTAAAGCAGTTATTAGCTGAAAAGAAATATGAAGAAGCTCTGGCCTTGATTGAGGAATGTTTCATCTATCCGCATAATTTGGGCGAAGGCAAACTATATGGTGCACAGGAAAACGACTTCAATTATTATAAAGCCTGTGCTCTGTCCGGCTTGGGACGTAAAGAAGAAGCGATGGAATTATTCCTGGCCGCCAGCATCGGAAACAGCCAACCGGCTGCCGCTATGTATTATAACGATCAGAAACCGGATAAGATATTCTATCAGGGACTGGCTTTACGTAAGTTGGAACGTGAAGAAGAAGCTCGCGGACGCTTTAATAACCTGATTTCTTATGGCGAAAAGCATCTGTATGATGTATTTAAGATGGATTATTTCGCTGTATCCTTACCTGATTTACAGATATGGGAAGATGATATGAATAAAAAGAACCGTATCCATTGTAATTACCTGATGGCATTAGGCCACCTGGGATTAGGTAATAACGAGAAAGCAATGAAATATTTCGATATCGCTGCCGAAATGGATAATAACCATCAGGGAGTTCAGATACATCAGAAGATGATCTGATCTTTTCCGATGGCATGAACAGTGCTTTTCATAGTGTATGAACAGTACTGTTCACGGTATATGAACAACGTTGTTCGTGCTATCGGAACAGCATTGTTCATGCCTCTTGAAAAAACTGGTTTTTTATAGCATTTTCGGAGATACTCATTTAAAGAAGAAATAATAAATATGTTGAAGTTTTTTTTATCTATATGTATAACACTGATGTTGCTGACTTCTTGCCAAAAGCCATCGTCAGAGATTTCTTTGGCAGGCAAGTGGCAGTTTGCCATGGACAGTACGGATGTCGGGATAACGGAGAAATGGTTTGAACGTTCGTTTGCTGATAAAATACAGCTGCCGGGAACGACCGATGAAGCGGGATACGGCATTCCGAATACGCTTCCCCCTTCAGTGGAGAAGCCGCAGATTCTTCATCTGACTCGTAAAAACAGTTATGTCGGTCCGGCCTGGTATTCGCGGGAAGTATCCATTCCATCGGATTGGGAGGGGAAGTCTATAGAACTAAAACTCGAACGTGTTATCTGGCAAACTTCTGTTTGGGTAGATGATAACCCTGTGCAGGGAAGTTGTGAAAGCCTGATAAGTCCGCATCGGTTCGATCTGACCGGTTATCTGACGCCCGGTAAGCACAAACTGACGATTCGTGTGGACAACAGGAAACAACATGATATTACTGTAAACGATATGGCACATGCTTATACCAACGAAACACAGATTATGTGGAACGGTATAATCGGCGATATCTCTCTGATAGCAAAAGAAGCCCTTTCCATCGAAGATTTGCAGGTTTATCCGGACGTATCAGGTAAACAAATCCGTATAAAGGGAAAAGTTTCCAATACGGGTGAAGCTACAGAAGGTTCGCTCTCGGTAAAGGTGGAAAATCAAAAAAGTGGATTGGTTGTATCTGCCATTAAACAAAAAGTGGATTTTCAATCAGGCGAAAACCTTGTAAATCTAACCTGTTCAATGGGGGACTCGATAGAAATGTGGAATGAGTTTAACCCTGTATTATATAAAGTGGATCTGAAGGTGGAGGCTGGTTCGGTTAAAACGGAAAGGAGTACAAAGTTTGGCATGCGCGAATTCAGCCGGAATCAATCGGACCTGCTATTGAACGGAAATAAGGTCTTTCTGCGAGGAACACTCGAATGTTGTATCTTCCCGCTGACCGGACGTCCTCCGATGGAACCGGAAGGATGGAAGAAAGTGTTCCTTACGGCTCGCGAATGGGGATTGAACCATCTGCGTTTCCATTCCTGGTGTCCGCCCGAAGCTGCTTTCCAGGTGGCAGATTCATTGGGATTCTATTTGCAGGTAGAGCTTCCGCTATGGTCGGTAAAAGTGGGAGAAGATTCTCATACAAATGACTTCCTGTATGCTGAAGCTGACCGTATACTTGCAGAGTACGGCAATCATCCCTCTTTCTGTTTCTTCAGCCTGGGGAATGAACTGCAACCGGATTTTGAATTCTTATCCCGATTGTTGAAGCATACCAAAGAACAGGACCCGAGACATTTATATACAACCACTTCTTTTACATTTGAAAGAGGACATGGTGACTGGCCTGAACCGGATGACGATTTCTTTATCACGCAATGGACTAAGAAAGGTTGGGTACGTGGCCAGGGGGTATTCGATTCCCAGTCTCCTTCGTTCGACAAGGACTATATCGCTTCTGTCGAAGGAATGAATGTTCCGCTTGTTACTCATGAGATCGGGCAATATTCTGTTTTTCCTAACCTGAAAGAGATAGATAAATATACCGGAGTCCTGGATCCTTTAAACTTTAAAGGCGTAAAGCAGGAACTGGAGAAAAAAGGCTTATTGGATAAGGCTGACGATTACCTGAAAGCATCCGGTTATCTGGCGGCTATCTTATATAAAGAAGAGATTGAACGTGCGATGAAAACGGCAGGTTGCAGCGGTTTCCAGTTATTGGACCTGCATGACTTCCCGGGGCAGGGAACTGCTTTAGTCGGATTGCTGGATGCCTTTTGGGATAGCAAAGGTGTAACTGATGCAGAAACATTCCGTCAGGCCTGTTCGCCGGTAACACCTCTGGTTCGTTTCCCGAAAGCAGTTTATACGAGTGGGGAATCTTTTACGGCGTCTGTCGAAGTTGCTAATTTCACAGATAAAGAACTGAAAGATCAGTCTGTTTCCTGGATACTGAAAGATGAAAAGGGAAAAGAAATAGGAAAAGGCATGATGTCCTGCCCTTCGCTGTCAATCGGGTTGAATAGATTGCCGGAAGCGATTACCTGTCCGTTGGCGCAGCAGGAAGCAGCTCGGTTACTCCTGTCCGTTGCTTTGGATAATACTCCATATAAGAATGAATGGAGTATTTGGGTATATCCGTCCCAATTGAATCCGGTGAAGGATGATGTCGTTGTTACCCGTGATTTACGGGAAACTCAGAAGGCGCTTGCCGATGGAAAGAAGGTTTTATATAATCCGGACTATAAAAAGATAGAAGGGTTGGAAGGTAAATTTGTCCCTGTATTCTGGAGTCCGGTTCATTTTCCGAAGCAGGCAGGTTCGATGGGAATCCTTTGTGATGCGTCCCATCCGGCATTCGCCCATTTCCCGACAGGCAATTATACCGATTGGCAATGGTGGTCGCTGCTGAAGCAATCAAAAACGATTGTTATGGATAACCTGCCGTCCGTGACCCCTTTGGTGGAAGTTGTCGATAACTTTGCTAATAACCGCCGTTTGTCAAACCTGTTTGAAGCAAAAGTAGGTGAAGGAAAATTGCTTTTCTGCTCAATGGATATATTGTCGGACTGGGAACAGCGTCCGGAAGCCCGGCAGTTGTATTTTAGTTTGCTTGAATATATGAAAAGTGATTCGTTTGATCCGTTAAGTGCGATGGAATCGGATGTTTTGGCTCAATTGTTTAAATCCGGCCTCTCTTCGGGAGCAAGTAATCCGGAAGATATTTATTGATTAATGTAAAGATGTAACTTATGAAGAAGCTGTTTATCGTATTATTTGCTTTAATGGCAGGGATGACTTGGGCACAGCAATCTCCTGTTACTGCCGGCAGCGACGGAAAGTCGTGGACATTGGCAACACGTTCTTTTATCTATCAGATCCGTGTTTCGGATCAGGGAAAGGTGAATATGTTCTATTTTGGCGATAAAAGTCAGAATCCGGACATGCTACGGAATCCGCTGGGAGAAGAAATAACTGTCCGTGGCGGTTATTCTGCTACGACACCGATGCTGGAAGCCGTTTTTAAAGACCGGGTAAGGGATATAGAACTTACTTACGAAGGGTCGGAAATGCTGACGCAGGATGGGTATGCCACATTGGTTATCCGTCAGAAGGATAACTATTATCCGTTGGCTGTTACCGAATATATCCGTGTTCTGCCGGAATACGATTTGCTTGAGAAATGGGTAGAAATAAAGAATACCGGAAAGAAAGGGAATATTGAAATAGAAAATGCCCAGTCCGGAACGTTCTTTCTTCCGAAGAACGCTTATGAGCTGACGCATCTGTCCGGCAGATGGGGCTATGAATATCAAATGAATGTAACCAAACTGACACAGGGATTGAAGACGATTCAGACAAAAGACCTGCGTTCGTACGGTTCCTCTTTCTTTGCAATCAGACCCGAAGGCGAACAGGAGGAGACTTGCGGCGAAGTATGGTTCGGCTCGTTACAATATAGTGGTAACTGGCGGATGGACTTTGAGAAATATGCTCCCGGCGAAGTTCAGGTTACCGGAGGTATAAATTTCTGGGACCAGTTGTTGGTTCTACAGCCCGGAAAGAGTTTTACCACTCCTAAAATGATGATCGGATATACCAACCGGGGGATGGAAGGTGTTTCGCAGAACCTGGCTTCGTTTACCCGTGAGAAAGTTCTGTATCCTTCTCATCGCGATCAGGTTCGTCCGGTTTTATATAACAGCTGGTATGCTACCACTTTTGATGTGAATGAAGAACATCAGCTGGCTTTGGCAAAGATCGCAAAAGATTTGGGCGTTGAAGTCTTTGTTATTGACGACGGTTGGTTTAAAGGGCGTATCAACGATAAAGGCGGTCTGGGTGACTGGACGGTCGATAAGAATAAATTCCCTAACGGTTTGCAACCGATGATCGAGAAAATCAATGCTCTGGGACTGGATTTCGGTATCTGGATAGAGCCGGAAATGGTAAATCCGAACAGTGACCTGTACCGCCAGCATCCCGACTGGGTGTTCCATTATCCGAACCGTACCCGGCATGAAACTCGTAACCAGTTGATGCTGAATCTGGCACGTGAAGATGTCTATCAGTATTTATATAGCTGCTTCTCTACGTTGTTACGTGAAAACAATATCAAGTTTATCAAATGGGATATGAACAGAGGGGTGACGGAACCTGGATTCCTGTCGGCTCCGACCGATGAACAGCGGGCCGTTCGTATTAAATACATCGAGAACCTGTACCGTTTGTTTGAAACATTGCGTGCGGAATTTCCGGAAGTATGGTTTGAAAACTGTGCCGGAGGTGGCGGTAGGGTCGACTTGGGTATGATGGCCCGTACCGATTTCTGCTGGGCAAGCGACAATACCGACCCGGTGGAACGTACGTTTATCCAGTATTCTTTCCTGAATGCTTTCCCGTCTAATTCTATGATTAGCTGGGTGACGCAGGAAGATTGGCATAACCAGAGGCATCCGCTTGAATTTAAGTTCGATGTATCCCTGTGCGGTGTCCTGGGTGTTGGTTATGATATTACGAAATGGTCTGATAAGGAAAAAGATGTTGCCCGTGAGAAGATTGCTCTTTATAAAGAAATCCGTGAAACAGTTCACAAAGGTGATCATTACCGTCTGATATCGCCTTACGAACATAACCGGAGCGTACTCCAGTTCGTCAATAAACCAAAATCCGAATCAGTTGTATTTGTATATAATCTGGCGGAATATCCGGATAATGCCATACCGGAAACCAAACGTTCTAAAAAGGTAAAGCTGCGTGGTCTGGAACCTGATACCTCTTACCGGATTGAAGGTATGGATGGTCTTTATGCCGGTCGTCAGTTAATGAATATCGGAGTGGAATTTCCCTTGTACGGAGCATTCAAAAGCCGTATATTTAAGATTGTAAAACAATAATACATGGTTTGTCAGATGAATTTATTGTCTGCATCAGCATTCAGCGGAGAGGGTTCAACCTCTTCCGCTGAACTGGTTACACTAAAGAACCGTAATGGCCTTGTCGCCCAATTCACCAATTATGGTGCCCGTTGGGTGAGTATGTGGACACCCGACCGTGATGGCTGTATGGGGGATATTCTCCTTGGTTTCGATACGCTCGACGGCTATTTGACGGCAGGCGAGCAATATCATGGTGCGATAGTGGGCCGTGTCTGCGGACGAATTAATAATGCCCGTTTTACCTTAGAGGGACAAGAGTTTTTACTGGCTTCCAATGATGCCTATGGAAAACCTGTCCGCAATCATTTGCACGGTGGAATGGCCGCTTTTCACAATCGTTTCTGGAAATCCCGCCTGTTTGTCACTCCTTCCGGAGAGGAAGCTGTTGAATTTACAACCTGTTCCCCAAACGGGGAAGAAGGCTATCCGGGAAACCTCGAAGTAAAGGTGACTTACTTGCTGAAAGATAATAATACCCTGCGGATGGAGTGCGAAGCAACAACCGACCGCCTAACACCTGTCAATCTCACGAATCATGCTTTCTTTAACCTGCAATCATCTTCTGGTATTACGGATAAAAAGAATGTTTTATCTCACAATCTAACCCTGAATGCTTCCGCTATCATTGAATGTGATAATGAATTAATCCCTACGGGCCGGTTATTACCTGTAAACGGTACCTTGCTGGATTTCCGTTTGCCCCACACTATTGCTTCGTCTTTGACAGAAGAACATTCACAAATACAAAAAGGCAAAGGTTTTTCCCTGGCGTATGCTCTGGACGGAGAAAGTGGTGGAGAATTGAATTTTGCTGCTTGTTTATCAGATGAAATCAGCGGAAGAAAGATGGATATTTATACAAATCAACAATCTGTGCAGGTATATAACGGTTATTTTATGGACGGAACGGATATTGGAAAGGGGGGTACTCCTTATTATGCCAGTGCCGGTATCGCTATCGAAACCCAGGGATATCCGGATGCTCCGAACCAGCCGTCTTTCTCCTCTATCTTGATTGATAAAGTGGAAAAGTACCGGCATATCACTGAGTATTGTTTTCTTTCGGATTGAAATTTACCCTTACTTTGTGCCGTTTGTATGCAGGACCTTATCACCAGGAAGAAATTAAGATTTCCGAAAGCAAGAGTTTTACTCTTATAAATATGCCGTATTGTCTAACAGGTATGTTGTCTGCTTATATTGAGTCGTATATGGCTATTAAGGAACGCGGATGACGCTAGCTTCCGCGTTCCTTAATTGTTTTTATAAGCCTAATTTTGTTTTGATAGCCTTCGGGATCGCGTCTTTATGAACCATTACATAAATGGTTTTGGCGCGGACGAAGCTTTCCGACATATTCAGGTAGCCACCGAATTTGTTACGGTCTGTGCCCCATGAATTTTTGGTGATGTAGTACTTGGAGCCGTTCTGGTCCTTGGCGATACCGGTCAGATGCATCAGATGGTCATCGGTAGTCACGAATGCTTCGAAACCTTCCTGACGGACTTCTGGGGTTACTTTTACTTCCGGATACGGCTGTTCGAACTTGTATACTTCTTCCAGGCGCTCTTTCTCGTCCATCTTTTCGAAACGGGCACGGTCGGTATTCGAAAGGTCTTCCACCTTCTTTACTTCCGGGTTGATGGCTACGCCATTCTTAAAGGAGAAGCCTTTTTCGCTGACATCACCGTCCCAGCATACGGTGAAACCGTTGTTCAGGGCATAATCGACTGTCTCGATCATTTCGTCGAGCGGCAGGTTGTACATGAGCTGATGTTCCCAGTTGTCCGGTACTTCGATGTCGAATTTTACGTAATACGGATGATGGGTGAAGCTCGTCAGTTCGATGTAATCGTCCATATTCAGTCCCAGGGATTCAGCAAATGTCTTGGGAGTATATTCTTTCCCTTTGTAAGTGAATGTAGCCGGAAGCTGTCCCAGGTAGGTATCGAACAGGTTTTGTATCAGTTTGTCGTATTCAGGGCTGCGTTTCTTATTTTTTACCGCAACATCAGCGATAGCTTTCATATATTGAACCATTTCGCTGTGATTGTGGCGTTCGGAATTGTAGTTGATCCCTTTGTAAACCTCTTCGGGAACGATTCCTACCTGACGGTATGCATTTTTAAAAGTATGTGCCAGACTGCCTTGTCCGATATTTCCTTCGCCACGTCGCAGGTAATTATCCTGTAACTGGTTCATATATTTCTGGCGTACGATGAACATTTCAGAGAGGTCGTATTCTCCCTTTCCCATGCGTAATAACTCCGATTCCATAAATGAGGTGGTGGCGAAACACCAGCAAGTACCGGTGGCTGCCTGATTTTTTACCGGGGTAGCCGGAACTGTCACGACTTCGGTAAACTGATAGCCTTGGGCGAATGCGCTGAGTGCGGAAAGCAGCAAGGCGCAGGATATGAATAATGCTTTCATAAAATATGATTTAATAGTTTGTAATCGTTATTTAGAAACCTCGTGCAAACATCTTCCAGAACTCGTCAGCCATTTCGCGCCAGCGTTGCATGGCGGCGCCGGCAAAGTCGGAAGTATAGCCGGTCAGATAAGCATTTGCAGCTTCATCGCCTTTCGTTTGTTGGATTTGTTTGTATTGAGCTTCAACAAAAGGTAATTCTGTTTGTCCTTTTTCTTCGAAATGGGCGATGGCTGTTTGCATTTTCTCTTTTGTCAGTCCCCAGCGTACAGTTGCCAGTTTATTGGCTTCGCGGAACGACCAGATGGCGGCATCGGTACGATGGCGATGCTGTCCGCAGATACCGAAACTCGGAGGAAGTGCGGTGGAACCGGAGAAAATAGGAATACGCGGGCTCTGTCCCGGATTGTCGAAAGACAACCAGGCAACCCCTCCGACTGCATCAGGCAGCCAGTTTCGTAACTGGATAACATGGGAGTAAGAACATTGGGGAACGGCTACCAAACGGTTGCGGTCGACCGTCCTGGGTTTTACTTCATTCAACATATTGATCATATCGGTCGTCATCCAGGGATTGGCTGCCGGACTGGTGATAGAATCTTTATCCGAACTGTCTTTCTTTTTGGATGGGACTTTCAGATTTTTGGTTGTATCCCAGTCTGTCCCTTCATAGGTTGCACGCAAAAGCGCCATTACATCGGTTACGGCTACCTGCTTATCCGGTTTTACGCTCAATGGCAGTTCTTCCGAATCATACGATAGCTTCAGGGAAGGAGCAAGGCTGTTCAGGATAAAGAACTCACGCAGGCTAAACGATTTCAGTTCGCCGAAATAATTCCCTCCGCTGTAAGCCTTCCAGAAACGGAACGGTTCCTTCCCATCCCAGAATCCCATCTTTTTGGCAACATCGAAGACATTGGCGGACGCCATATAATTGTCTTTATCCTTTAAATCCAAAGTAGATATGCGGGAGATATTAGCCGATACACTGACATGGTCGTCCGGAATGCGGACAGCTGCCCAGACACCGCCGATTTTGTCCGGCCCTTCACCGAAGACTTCAAATATCCAGACTTCATCCGGGTCGGCAATTGTCAGACATTCGCCGGAATCGCCATAGCCGTGTTCTTTGACCAGTTCACCGATCAGGCGAATGGCATCGCGGGCAGTCGTGCAGCGTTGAAGAGCGATCTTTTCCAACTCTTCGATCATGAACATGCCTTTCTTGTTAACCAGTTCTTTCCGTCCGGAAATGGTCGTTTCGCCGATGCCCAGTTGTTTTTCGTTGAGGCAAGGGTAGGAGGTATTCAAAAACTGATAGGTGGAACGGGCCTGCGGGATGGTTCCTTTTAACTCGACGTTGGTCTGGTCGCCCGGATATTCCGTATGCATCCGTCCGTTCCGGATGGCGACGGTCGTGTCGCGGTCATAGGTGGCGGCCGGAACAATATCCATCCAGGTACGGTAATTTCCGTCGCAAGTGTGGCTGGTCATTACCGAGCCGTCGGCAGAGGCTTTCTTGCCGACCATAATACTAGTGCAACTTTCCGGTGTGTTGACCGGTTGGGCATATTCAATCTCCTGCGCAGTTGTGATCAGACAGTGGCAGATAAGTGTAAGAGTAAAGAGAAACAATCTGTTCATGTGTTTGTCATTTGATTTAATGGCTAAAGATACAAACTGTATCGGAATAATTGCATATATTTGCCCAAATCTAAGGTGTGTACGATAACATAACAATTATAATCCCATGAGAAAACTATTATCTATTGTAGTATTGCTGGCTTTTCTTGCTTTGCCGGCATTTGCACAACTTGCTTTGTTCCCCACACCGGCGAAGGTTTCGGGAGGCAAAGGATCGTTTACAATCGGCCCGGCTTCCCCGATCAGCGGGAATGGCGGATATGCCGATGAATTGGCTAAAAAACTACAGTCTGAACTAAAAGGACTGGGTTTATCAGGAACACCTTCCAAAGGCACGGTTCGGCTGGTATTGGATGAAAAACTGAAAATGCCGGACGAGGCTTATTCATTAACAGTCAGTCAGGAATCCGTTTTACTGGAAGCCTCTTCGGAATCCGGCCTGTTCTATGCGAAAGAGGCCCTGAAACAACTGGCCCGTTTTGGAAAAGGAACAGTGAGAGCTTGTAAGATCACAGATCAGCCCCGTTATGGCTGGAGAGGTTTTATGCTGGATGAAAGCCGTCATTTCTTCGGTAAGGAGAAGGTGAAACAATATCTGGATATTATGGCTTCTCTCCGTATGAATATTTTCCACTGGCATTTGACCGACGAACCGGGCTGGCGTATCGAGATCAAGAAATATCCGAAGCTGACCTCTGTCGGTGCTATCGGTAACTGGCATGATCCGGAGGCTCCGGCTAAATTTTATACCCAGGAAGAGATAAAGGAAATCGTAGCTTATGCTGCAGAACGTCATATTATGGTAGTACCGGAATTCGATATGCCCGGACATGCTACCGCTGTCAGCCGTTCTTATCCGGAACTGTCCGGTGGCGGCGAAGGCAAATGGGACGGTTTTACTTTCCACCCCTGCAAGGAGACGACCTATCAGTTTATCAGCGATGTTCTCGATGAAATCGTCTCTTTATTCCCTTCTCCATATATCCATATCGGTGGGGATGAGGTTCATTACGGTAACCAGAGCTGGTTTACCGATCCCGAAATCCAGCAGTTCATCAAAGATAAAGGATTGCAGAATGAAACCGGACTGGAGCACTATTTCGTGAAACGCGCAGCCGATATTGTAGCCTCTAAAGGTAAAACCATGATCGGTTGGGACGAGATTATCGATGCCGGTGTTTCTCCCGATAAAGCAATTGTGATGTGGTGGCGTCATGACCGTAAACACCAGCTGGTAAAAGCGCTGGAGAATGGTTACAATGTGATTATGACACCGCGCCGTCCGTTTTATGCAGACTTTGTCCAGTATGGCGAACATAAGGTGGGCCGTCTGTGGAACGGTTATAATGCGATCGAAGATGTCTACCGTTTCCCGGAACCTATTATTCACCTGACAAAAGATTATGAAGACCAGGTGATGGGCTTACAGTTCTCATTGTGGACGGAACGTGTGGCAGATGAGAAACGTCTGGACTTTATGACTTTCCCCCGCCTTGTCGCTGTTGCCGAAGATGGCTGGACACCTGCCAAGGCAAAAGAATGCAGTCTCTTTATGAAGAAGTTGCCTGTTTTCCTGCAATATCTGGATTCATTAGGTATCTATTACTTCAATCCGTTTGATCCGGCTTCGACTCCTGAGCCGAATGCTCCGGAAAAAGAAGATGTGTTGCAGAATGGTTGATCTGAAATAAAAAGAAGGGACGGAATCTATTACGATCCGCCCCTTCTTTTTGTTATCCTATAATATAGATTAATATCTTTTCTTACGGGCATTGCGGTCTGACGTTTCACGTCTCCACGGTTTTTCGTTGTTGCGTCTGTCGGTTGTGCTGCCGCTGAAACCACCGTCGCGTTTGCCTTTATAGCCACCGCCACCCTTATAACCGCCTCTGGAACCACTGCCACCGCGTGAGTTATTTCCTCCACGGCTGAATCCTCCACCCCGGCTGCTTCTGCCTTCGCCTTTGCCCTGCGCAGGCTCAACGGAGATACGGCGTCCTTCGATCTCGAAACCGTTCATGCTGTCCATTACGCGCTGTGCTTCGCCTTCCTCTACTTCGAAGAATGAGAAGTTGTCGCGCAGGTCGATCTTGCCGATGCGAACCTTACCCGGTACGCATTTGTTGACCAGTTCGATCAGTTGGTTCGGATATAAGCCGTCTGATTTGCCGAAGTTCAGGAAGAAGCGTGAGAAACCTTCTTCTGCATTGTGGGCACGGCGTTCGCCGCGTTCTGCACGGTCGAGACGGGCCGAACGTTCGTCTACTTCCTGTATCTCGTCAGCATCTTTATAATAGTCGATCATACGGTTGAATTCCAGCGAAACAACACGTTTGATGATGTCTTCCTTGTCCAGCCATTCCAGTTTACGATAGATCTGCGGCATCAGTGTTGCGATCTCTTCTTCGTCCACCTTCACTTTTTCGATCTGGTCGACGAGGTTGAAAAGCTGCTTTTCACAGATGTCGTGTCCGGTCGGCATTTCACCTTTTTCGAATTTCTTCTTGATGATATTCTCGATCAGACGTATCTTACCTTTTTCCTTTACGTGGCAGATGGAAATAGAAATACCAGTCTTGCCGGCACGACCTGTACGGCCACGGCGGTGAGTATAAGATTCTACTTCATCAGGTAAACCGTAGTTAATTACGTGAGTCAGGTCATCTACGTCCAGTCCGCGGGCAGCGACATCGGTAGCAACCAACAACTGAATGTTTTTAACACGGAACTTCTGCATCACATAGTCGCGCTGCGCCTGGCTCAGTTCGCCATGCAGCGAATCGGCGTTGTAACCGTCCTGTATCAGTTTGTCGGCAATTTCCTGTGTTTCCTTACGGGTACGGCAAAAAACGATACCGTAGATGTTCGGATAGAAGTCGGCAATACGCTTCAATGCCAGGTATTTATCCTGTGCACGAACCATATAGTAGATATCCTTGATATTCTTGTTACCTTCGTTTTTGTTCCCGATAACGATCTCTTTCGGATTCTTCATGTACTTCTTCATGATGCTGGCAATACCCTGCGGCATTGTAGCGGAGAAGAGTAACATGTTACGTGCGGGGGGAACCTCAGCCAGAATCGCATTGATGCTGTCGGTGAATCCCATGTTCAGCATTTCGTCCGCTTCGTCCATAATAACGTTCCGGATCGTACCCAGATCGACTGTCTTACGGTTCATCAGGTCGAGCAGGCGTCCCGGTGTCGCTACCACTACATGTACGCCACGTTTCAACGTCTTGATCTGACTTTCAATGCTGGAACCTCCGTATACCGGCAGCACCTTCAGGTTGTCGATATATTTGGAGTAATCATTCAGGTCGTCGGCAATTTGCAGACAAAGTTCCCTGGTGGGACAAAGTATGAGTGCTTGAGGCTGATATCTTGTCACATCGATCTTCTGCAGGATGGGCAGACCGAAAGCGGCTGTTTTTCCTGTTCCTGTTTGTGCCAATGCAATTACGTCGTTGTCTTCTCCCAGCAAGAAAGGAATCACTTCTTCCTGTACCGGCATGGGCGATTCGTAACCCATTTCTTGAATTGCCTTCAATATGGGGGCGGCAACTCCTAATTCTTCAAATGTTTTCAAAATGTGATATATGTGTATATAATAAATTCAGAGGGTACAAAGGTAGATAAATAATTCGGATTCACATTAATATAACATGATTTCTTTTAATGCATCCCGCTTCTTATCTGTCAGATGTAATCCTTTTGACAGATATTTGTCTACCGAGCCGTAATCTTTCCGGATCCGTTTCAGGACCAGGTCGATCAACCCTTCGTTGACAGTGACCAAAGTGGTGATCGTTTCCTGTGCGTTTGTACTCAGGTCGCGTGCCATATAGGCCAGATGTCCGATATTGATATTCTCGTTGGAAGCCATGTAATCTTTAATGATCGTTTCTTCCGGTATTCCGAGAGCAAACAGCAGTATGGCGGTCAGGTAACCCGTACGGTCTTTTCCCATCGAGCAGTTAATCAGGATCGGATAATTATCCTTGTCCAGAAAAACATCGAGCGCCTTAGCGTATTGTTCGCTGTAATCAGTAACGTACTGCAAATAAGTGTCCTGCATGAACAGGATTCCGTCTCCTTTACGCATCCGGTCTTCCTGTATGCGGGCAACTACGTGATCCATATTCTTTATGGGAATAGGGATGTGTACGATGTTTGCATTGGAATAACGTAGCGGACTGGCTGCTACTTCATCATTCCCGCGCAGGTCTATAACCGTTTTGATATGCAGATTGTTCAGACGGATCGAATCCCATTCGCTCAGGGAGCTGAGTTGTCCGGAACGGAATACCTGTCCCCAGCGGGTCGTTTTATGGTTGTGGGCAGTCCCGTAGCCACCGATTTCCCGTAGATTCTGGAGGCTGTCCATCGATACGGAGCGGGCACCGATCGTCTTGAAATATTTATCGTTGAAAGACAACAGGAAATATTTACGCGACATATTATCGTTGGTGATATAAGTCGTGACACCGTCTTTTATGTTGGCATATCCTGCGGGAAGAGATCTGTTGAACGATTCGGGATCGTCGGAAACATACATCTTAAGTATACCTTCCATTTGCGGTTCGGTTTCCCATTTCAGAATATAATTCCCTATATCATCGCGCAGGCAGAGCGTCCGTATTTCCGGACTGTTGGAGGAACAACCCGTTATCAACGTAACACAAGCAAACAGAGAAAAAATCTTTACTAACATCATCTTTCTAGCATACATACATTACAAAGATAATAATTCCTGCCCTTTTTCGTACCGGAGTTAATGATATTTAAGACTACTGGCGGTATGAGGTTGCAAATTCTTTAGAAATGTAATTATCATAGCTTTGGCATACTTCAGACGCAAGGTCCATGCCGCAGCGGATAATCTTTTCCCAGGTTTCTTTGCTCATGGTCGAAAGATCATGATATCCGATATTATATTTCAATAATCCGTAGATGATACCGGCATTGAAATTATCTCCGGCACCGATAGTACTGACCGGATTGATCATGTCGGTATCGAAATGTTCGGACAATTTGCCTGTGTACAGATTCACCCCGTTTGCCCCGTGTGTGGAGATGAACCGTTCACAGTAAAATTTGATATGGTCGGTATAGACCCGTTCTACCTCTGTCTTTCTGAAAATATTGAAGAAGTCTTCGTCCGAACCACGTACGATATCTGCATATTCCAGATTTTCGAGGATGGTGGGAGTGAGGTATATCGCTTCATGGGCGTGCGCTTTCCGGAAGTTCGGATCATAATAAATGATCGCTTTCCGTTCTTTCGCATATTCCAGAAATTCAACCATCCGTTCTCTCAGAGCCGGATTCAGGGAGTAATAGGAGCCGAAAATAAAGATATCGTCCTCATTGATGACCGGTAGCGGTACTTCCAGCCGTTGTTTGGGATAATCCTTATAAAAAGTGTAATTGGCATTGTTTTCATTGTCGAGGAAAGCCAGCGATATCGGACTCTTCCCGTCCGGGAAACGGTCTACAAATTCTGTCGAGATATGATTCTCTTCCATGAATCTACGGATGATCTCACCTACATGGTCGTTGCCGACTTCGCTGATGAAAGAAACCGGGACTCCCAGACGCCCCAGCGACACCAATCCGTTGAAGACTGATCCGCCCGGCACGGCTGTGTGCGGCTGGTCGTTCTTAAAGATAATGTCGAGAATCGTCTCTCCGATGCCAATAACTTTTCTCATATAATGGGCTGTTTATAGTCTATTCATTCTTGCTCTGTTCGCGGCTTTTCGATCCGAGGTAACCGCCGTGATGCCGTTTGGCATAGTCTTTATTGTTGAAATTGATCCTTTTCATCGTACCTACCACCAAAATATCCCCGATAACGGTCATCACCGTCGTTGAAGTGGTCGGAGTGAGTCCCAGCGGACACACTTCTTTCGGAGCTCCCGTAAGCAGGCATACGTCGGCATCTTTTGCCAGCGAACTTTCCGAATTGCTGGTGATAACGATAAATTTCATGTCGGGCACCAGGCCGCGTGTCAGTTCTACCAGTTCCAGCAATTCACGTGTCTTTCCGGAATTGGAGATCAGTAACATGATATCATTGTCACGCACGATACCCAGGTCGCCATGTTGTGCTTCGCTGGGATGCAGGAAAAAGGCCGGCGTACCGGTCGAACTGAAGGTGGTAGCAATGTTCATGGCAATCTGGCCAGCTTTTCCCATTCCGCTGGTAATCAGTTTCCCTCCCAGTTCGTGAACATATTTGACAATAAGAGTTACTGCTTCTTCATAGCCGGAGGTTACCGGGATATTCAGTACTGCTTCAGCCTCCTGTTGCAGGATGCAGGCGATTGCTTCGTGTGACATAGATACTTTATTAATTATACAATTATCCTAACAGTGTACAAAAATACGATTAAAAAAATCAATTCATCCCCCGTGCTTTATAAATTTTTGCCTTAGCATCATTGATGCGCTGGAATTTTTCGTTGGCCGCTTTGTGGATATCTTCTCCTAAGGCAGCCACTTTGTCCGGATGATGTTTCAGGGCAAGCCGGCGATAGGCGGCACGTACTTCTTCGTTGGTTGCTTCCGGTGTTATTTCAAGAACCTTGTAAGCCTCTTCCAGCGTATTTGTTTCCAGATTAAGCATCGACTCGACCTCTCTGTCCGATAATCCCATGGATAAGGCTACTTCTTTGAGAGCTTCTATCTCTTCCGCGCATACATGCCCGTCGCTTTTGGCGATCTGGGCCAGAAAAGCCAGGAGTTGCAGGCGTTCTTCGTAACTTAGGTTGTATGCGATCTGTGTTCCGCATTCCCGGATGGTATTTTTGAAAGCCATCGGATTTTCACGATCCATGCGTTTCTGTTGTTCGAAAAGGTTCAGTAAAATCTGTTCCCCCTGGGATACGGCCATTTCTCCGAAATTTCTTCTGAGGAACTGGCGCACAAACTCCATTTCACTGTGCATGATCCGCCCGTCGGCTTTGATGATGTACGATGCCATCACGAGCATGGAGAAAAGGAAGCTGTTTCGCTGGCCCGTGTATCTGTCTTCCGGGGAGGGTTCACTTTCATAACTCCTTCCGCCGTATGCCTGTCCCGCCTGATTGATCCCTTCATCAAACAAAGATCCGAATACGATTCCGGCCAGAGCGCCCAAAGGCCCTAAAGCCATAAATCCGATAATGCCGCCGATCCATTTTCCTATTCCCATACGATTTTTGTATACTTTTCCGGCAAAGATATGAATTATTTTATTGGGATGATATATGATATGTATAAGGAGGATGAGAAACCGTTTCTTTGTTCCCGAACAAATATAAAATAGATCCCGATGTTTTTGGATTTACTATACGTACTAAACAGAATTACTACGGCAGCTAATCAATGGTTGATAACCATCAACCGATTGGCCGACAATCATCAACCGTTTGGTTCATAATTATCAACCATACGGCTGATAATTATCGGCCGCTGAAATGTAACGGTTGTCTCAATGAAGAGAATGGAGTAACTGGTTGGTAATGAAGTAATAAGTTTGACAAGCGAAGATAAGGATAAAACTGCTGTGTTGCAAGAAAATTTTGCTTTCTTCAAAACCATTACGGGTTTATTTTAACTGATGAAAGGGAAACCTTGAAATTCCGCGAAAGAAATTGATTCTATCCACATATTAATGTAATATAAATCTTATATTTGCCACATAACGAAAATCGTTGATCTAAATGCTCTGAATATGAAACCGTTTAAGCAAGTTTACCTTATTATTATTGTGATTGGCCTTTTGTCTTGTCATTCAGGGCAACTCGATAAAGTATTACAGCAGGCAGATTCTCTGATGGAGAATGACCCGGATCGTGCATTGGCACTTTTATCGTCTTTCCCTCATCCGGAAACATTGAACCAGGCAGACTTTGCCGCTTATCAGTTGATGTATACGAAGGCGAAGGATAAATGTTATATGGATTTATCCTGTGATACCACCCTTATTTTAAAATCATTGGTATACTACAAGGAACAAGGCGATGCTTCTCAAAAAGGCTGGTCGAATTATTATGCAGGCCGTGTCTATGAAGAGGCCGGAAAGCTATTTGAATCCGGATTGTATTTCCTGAAAGCGGCGGAATATGCGGGAGAGATACCTGACCATCTTTTGGGGATGATGGCTAATTATTATTTAGGAGAGTTACACGATAAGCAGTATGCTTTTGATAAATCGCTGGAGGCTTATAAAACATCGTATGCTATTTACGGTCAAACTTCCGGAGAGAAATATACAGGAACTTTACTGCATGCGATTGGTTCCGAGTTTGGAATAAACGGCAATCGGGATAGTGCTTATTTTTATTTGGAGAAGGCATTGGAACTTACTCGTGAGCGGAATGATTCTGTGGAAATAGCTGCTATATATAATGATATAGGACTTTATTTGAGAGAAGATAGCCAATATCCGAAAGCAAAATATTATTTCCAGCAATCATTGTCATTTGACAATGATAGTAGTAGGATGATAACTCGAAAGATTACTTTAGCTGAAATTCATGCATATTTGAATGAGCCGGATTCAGCGCTTTTTTTGTTGGACGATGTGAAATCTATAGTGGAAGCATCGGATGATATAGAAATGCAAGCTATTTATTATTCAGCCTTGGCTGAAATGGAAACAGCAAGTAAAAATTATAAAGCTGCATTTCTTAATCAGAAGCTATATATCAGCTGTGTTGATTCTGTTTATAGGCTTCAGCGTAAAAATTCATTGGCCGAAACGGAGCAAATCTATAATTATATAAAATATCAGGAAGAGAATGAAAAATTATATATGATACAACATAATGCTATTGTAATCAGCCTGGTTATTTTGGTGGTATTTATCATTAGCATGATTTTTATTGTTTTGAAAAAACGGAAGAAAAAACAGGATTTGTCGAATGCAGAGGAGACGGTAGATACTTTGCGAAAGATGGAAAAAGAAAATCTGGCATCATCTGGTTGCTCTGATGGAGAAAAGGATAAGATGGTAAAAAAGGCATTACTTATGCAGCTGAACATAACGAAAGTCTTGTCTCAACTGAATGAGAAATCAGATAAGGACCAGGATTTTCTTGAAAAATTTAATCGTTTGTTTTATGGAGAGCAACGTGCGAACAATGTAAATTGGGAAGATTTTTACATGTTGATTAATTTATTATATGATGGTTTTGCTGAAAAATTGCAACTAACCTATGCCAATATTTTGAATGAGAAAGAGATTCGACTTTGTTGTTTGCTGAAGGCTAATATGGAGACTACCGAAATCGCTTGTATAATGGGGCAAAGTATCAATACGGTTCGTACCCGGAAAACCCAAATACGGAAAAATATAAAAGCTCCGGATGCCACTGATATTGTAGCTTTCATTGAAGAGAAGTTGAGAAATAAGGGGTGAATTCGTTGGCATATCGACCTGCATTTGCCAAATATTAATCATTGGAGGGGGAATATTGATTTTTCTTAAAGTTGCGCTTTGTATCATGTTGATTATTAGTTAGTTATAAAATTAACATATCGGTTAAATATATGTTAATAGAGGGCTATATTCATGTGTATCTTATTAATTTTACGATGTCACTTTAAATGATAATAGTTATGAAAACAAGAATGATTAGTGCAATGTTAACCCTTGCAATGATTTGTAGCACGACTTTTTTCGTGAAAGCAGATCAGGTAAAAATAAGAAAAGCAAAAAATACTACTGGTGGAGTTCGTTCTATCCTTTTAGATCCCTCTCATCTCATGGTTAATCAGGATAATAGTGTAATCCATGTTGATTTTCTCTTTTTACTGCGAGATGTCAATATCTCTGTTGTCAGTTCAGACGGCAGACAAATTTATCAACAAGTCGTTTCATCTCAGACTTCTTCGGTCGATATAGACTTGAGTGGAGAAGAGTCGGGAGTATACACGGTTTATTTTACTGATGCGACAGGGATTTGTTTGTTTGGTGAGTTTGTTATATTATAAATTTTTTATTTATGAAAAATATTTATTATCTTTTCTTTTTGTGTCTATCATTAGTCTCTTGTGTAGAAGATGATAAAGAGTCGTTCAATCTAATCTTGAATCAAACATCTTGGTCAGGAGAGTTAACACTAAGTAATCCAGAGGAGATAGTATATAATATAAACATAGTTTTTGAAACAGAAAATTCAGGAGAATATTATATAGATAAGTTTATTCCGGAGCTTCCATTTTCCTATAAAACAACATTAAAATATAAAATTGATTCTGAAATAATACTTATTGAAGGTGGATATAATAATATTTTAACAGGTTATTGGTGGGTTGTTAGTAATGATGGAAAAAAATTAATATTGAAAAGGAATATAAATAGTGAGCAGGATTGTGATACTTTGAATCTAATTAAATTGATATAGTTATGAAAAGAACAATTATTTTTTCCCTTTTAGGGGCTTTAGCTTTTTCTTGTACAATAGAGGATGAGATAGATAAAGGTTATTCTCTTAAATCAGAAAGTGTTACTACTTATGAAGAAGTAGTTTTGAAAGAAAGAGATCCTAAATTTCCTTTAGAATTTCCTTTGCGTAATAAAACAAAAGGTACTGTAATGCCATTTGCTACGTCCTCCAATGAGGACTTCTTAGGTTGTACATATAAGTTACAACATTTTCCATTGGGGACTGCTCAGAACGTAGGAATTCCTATTGTTAATATAAAAAAATTGAAAGAAGAGTATGATGATTTTTATGTTAAAGAAAGAAGCCTTGGAATTCAAACATCAGACGTTTTTTCTTATGCGAATTTTGATAGATATTCGCATAAATCAAAGGATTCTGAAAAAGTAACTCATGGTGTAAGCCTAAATTTGAAATTATTTTCTATTGGAAATAAAGGTACTATCGAAAATATATATGGAAAAGATGTTGCTAATGAAACAAATAGAGTATATGGTGAACTCAATGCAGAGGTTCTCGGAAAAAAGTATATTTTAGAAACAAGTTCTAATGCTTTGAATATGATAAAATTGGGGTATTTGAATCCTTCATTTAGAAATGAATTGTATTCAATAACTATGGCGGAATTTGTAAAAGAGTATGGTGCTTTAGTTTTAAAAGATTTTTATACAGGGGGACGAGTTTCGGCTATATATTCTGGGATATATAGCTCATCTGATTTGGTAGAAACTAAGGAGAAAAATATTGAGAATGATATAAATGCTTCATATGGACCTAAAAAAGATGTAAGTGGTAGTGCGAATTTAGGAATAGGCCTTCATTATTATGATGAGACTAAAATGTCTAATAAAATAACAAATATGACTTTATCGGTCAAAGCAATAGGAGGAAATTTATCTTTTCCAACTTTTTCTTCTCCTCAGGGTTTGACACAGGTTAATATCGATTTAAGTAGTTGGATGTCTTCTATGGCTTCAGCTGATTCATATAGAATGATAGATATAGAGTCTGAAGGTCTAATGCCATTATCTAAATTTGTATTGGAAAAAAATATAGAACAACATATTAGTGAATATCTTTATGGACGATCTATTGAACAGCCAATGGAAGTACAAGAACCTTATATTGAAGTATTACGTCGGGATATACAAGGAATTACAATGTTAATAACTTCATTGGTAACAAAAAATGAGGACAGAGTATTGATTGATCTTAAAAATGTAACTTCTGTTTCAGAATCGAAAAAGCAGGAATATATACGACAGATTGTAAATGAAAAAGGTAAGGTTTATGGTTTGAAAATTGTTAATAAATCTTTTGCAAATGATACAATTCCAATACCTCCTAATAATTGTTTTCAACTAGGATTTTTTAATGAAAATTTATTGCGTAAATATATTGATAATGAAAATAATACATTGTATTTACTGTATAATGGATCTAAATTGAAAGATTCAAATACATTAATATTTAAAAGAGATTATATCAAGGAAATGTTAACGAGTAGAATTCCTCCTTTTGAAGATGAGAATGGTGTTATAATATCAATCCCTGATGAAAGTAAATGTGGTTTATCCATATATAACTATGACAGGTCTCTTAATTTGTATGGGCTAAAAGATTTTGTTAATAAATTGCCAACAGTAAATATAAATAAAGAAGATTTATTAGGTTATGAGATAATATCTTTATAATTGGCTATAAATTTATATCAAGAGGCAGATTATCTGCCTCTTGATTCGCTTCACCATGATAATGTATCTGAAAATACATTACTTTTGCTCCATAACCATATGCGAGGAACGGAAGAGAGTTTTTTTACTTATGAGGAGAGTTCTCAAGTTTGGTGGTGAGAGTCTGTGATTTGTTAATCTTAATAGATAAAGTTGTGAAAATGAAATTTTTATTTGCATTATTATTTTTGTCTGCGACAATCTTGTTAAACGCTCAGGAAGCGAAGTATGGGATTAAGTCAGCTATTATTAAAAAAGATGTGGTTGCCATGGGACAGAAAGTTGAATGTACATGGTATATGGATGATTATGGGAAGAAAGAATCTACGGAACTCACTATGAAGACGGGTGGGGTAGCTGGTGTGGAAAAACATATACGAACCATTGCGGATGGGAGTTCAGCGATCAATATAGATCTGGATATGAAAACAGCCATGAAAATGAAATTACCTGAGAAACCGATCAATTATTTGCAGTTAACTCCTGAAATCGTAGAGAAATATAAGATCAAAGAAACAGGCGAAGAAGAAATTGCCGGAAAACCTTGCAAAAAGTATGGTTTGGAAATCACGCAGATGGGGCAGACAGTTCGGATGTCTGTCTGGGTCTGGAAGGGGCTTGTGCTTAAATCTGAAACATCTTCTAACGGAATGGTCGTTATGGTTGAAACAGCGAAAACGATAGACGAGACTTCCGCTGTGGCGACTGATAAATTTACTATACCGGATGGTATAAAACTGCCTGAATAGGTATTTTATCCGAATGTAGTGATTGGGGTAGTCAACCTGAACTAACAAAATAACATAATTTTCAAGCGATGATAAAGATAGCCGACTTTTTAAAACAAAAAGTAACAGCTGCAATGTATGTCTGGGGTGTTATAATGATTTTGGAGCTTATATATATGGGGGTCGGTATCAGTAATTTGATTCTGGATCCATCATCAAAAGGGGATTGGCCTGCCGTAATATCTGCTGTTTCCGTATTGACTGCAGGCATTTTGTCAATACGAAGAGAATGGAAAACTAAAACGGAAGGTCATGAAATTGAAAATGATAAAAAGGAGTTATAGTCTTGAATGGAAAATAGCTCTTCTCATCAGTTTGGGATACTGTGGTTATTTTCTATATGGTTATTTTAAAAATCCGGAAATAATCCATGATAAGTCGATATTTATTGGGCTAGCTATTTTTGTATCGCTATTTGTCATGAGTTTATTAGGACTTTTGTTAGGATGGAAGAAAAGGGAGGCAATCAATCTGGAAGGATGGAAATATAAGTTGTATGGCAAAAATAAACGTTTGTTTCTGCTATATACAGGTTTGGTTGATGGTTTGCTGTTTACGGCACTACTTTTATTTATAGGATATTGTTCAGGCTGGATCGAAATGTCTTATTTTCAGGCTAAAGGCTATTTAGGGATAATATCGATTTATGTGGTTTTCATGATACTTTCTGCTTTCATGAATTATCGGAAATATCATTTTTTTGACCATTGACAAGGCAAAAGTCTCATATCTTCTGTGTTCCGATTTGAATCCGGAAGAAATTACGTTTGTCAATGTGAATTCTGGTCTAAATCCGACCATCGAAAGATATAATAAACGCTTCAAATTATATACGTTGGGTTTCTCGAATCTGGAGGTCTAATATTATTTTTTGAAAACGAATAAAATCAATCTCTTATGAATAATATCCGGATTTTTATTCGTACTTTTCGAACCAATATTAATATTAAATATAATCGCATGAAAAAACTCAATCTAACATTATGTTGGCTGTTTGTGGCAGTATTTGCTTTACAACAGCTTTGTGCACAACAGTTGCAACCTCTTCCCGTTGATCCGAAGGTAAAATATGGGAAGTTGGATAACGGGCTTACTTATTATATCCGGCAGAATAAATTGCCGGAAAACCGTGCCGATTTTTATATTGCGCAACAGGTAGGTTCCATACTGGAAGAAGATTCCCAAGCCGGATTAGCTCATTTTCTGGAGCATATGGCTTTTAACGGAACAAAAAATTTCCCCGGAAAAATGATGACTAACTATCTGGAAACAGTCGGTGTCCGTTTTGGCGAGAATCTGAATGCCTATACTAGCTTTGATAAAACTGTGTATATGATTATGAATGCGCCTGTTACGCGTCAGGGTATTATAGACTCCTGTCTGTTGGTGCTTCATGATTGGTCTAACGGTATTTCGTTGGATGGTGAGGAGATCGATAAGGAGCGTGGCGTCATACGTGAAGAATGGCGTACCAGCGGAAATGCCGGCATGCGCTTGATGAAACAACAGCTTCCGGCTATGTATCCGGGTAGCCAGTATGCCAATCGTTTGCCGATAGGAAGTATTGATGTGATCAATAACTTTAAACATGATGAGATACGCGCTTATTATAAAAAATGGTATCGTCCCGATTTGCAGGCTGTTATTGTGGTGGGTGATATTGATCCGGATAAGATTGAGGCTCAATTAAAGACGCTGTTTGCCGATGTGCCTAAGCCTGTAAATCCGGCAGAACGTATTCTGTATCCGGTTCCTGATAATGAGGAACCTTTGGTTTCGGTTGCACAGGACAAAGAGGCGACAATTCCTTATGTGTACCTATTCTTTAAACATGATCAAATGCCGGATGAGGTAAAAGCATCGGCAGCGGGAATAGTGATGAACTACATAAAAAATGTCTCCAGTGTCATGATGAACGAACGTTTCCGTGAAATCCTGCAAAAACCGGATGCTCCGTTCCTGGGAGCTTCGGGATATGATGGTAATTACTTTGTCGCTAAAACAAAAGATGCCTGGAATGTATTCTGTGCTGCAAAAGAAGGAAAGGTTACTGATGCGCTTGCTGCCATTACGCGCGAAACAGAGCGGGTGAACAAATATGGGTTTACCGCTTCCGAATATGAACGTGCCCGGGTGAATGTGTTGAAGAATTATGAATCGAATTATAAAGAACGGGATAAACAGAAAAACGGAACTTACTCAAACAGATATGTGGGCCATTTTACAGACGGGGGGTCCATCTCAGGGATAGAAAATGAATATGCTATGATCAACCAAATAGCACCGTCGGTTACTCTTGAACAGGTCAATCAATATATTCAGGATATAATCGGTGAGAAAAATGTTGTTATATCTGTATCCGGCCCAGAAAAAGAAGGACTTGTATATCCCACGAAAGAAGAATTGCTGGATGTATTTAATAAAGCACGTCAGGAGGAATTGACGCCTTATGTTGAAACGGTGTCTGATGAACCTTTGATAGAGGAATTGCCTGCACCCGGCAAGATCGTATCATCTAAGGAAAATGAGTTGCTGGGTGTAACGGAACTGACTTTGTCCAACGGCATTAAGGTTTTACTGAAAAAGACAGATTTTAAAGATGACCAGGTATTAATGACAGCCACCAGTCCGGGAGGTACGACTATGTTCGGCAATGAAGATATTGCGAATCAGAAGTTGATAAATAGTGCAATCAATCTGGGTGGTGTTGGAAATTTCAGCAAAACGGATTTAGCTAAAAAACTTGCGGGAAAGAAAGTTAATGTTTATGTTTCTCTTGGTCCGGATTGTGAGAAAGTGGATGGGTCTTCCTCTCCGCAGGATATTGAAACAATGTTCCAGTTGATCTATCTCTATTTTAATAAGCCTCGTATGGATAATGATGCGTATGCTTCATTTGAAGAAAGAATGAAATCACAGTTGACAAACCTGGATCTCAATCCGATGGTTTCGTTCAGTGATACACTGAGCACTTATCTATATAATGGAAATCCCCGTGTAATGCGTGTACAGTTGTCTGATTTTGATCATATAAGCTATGCCCGGATGATGGATCTTTATAAAGAACGTTATGCGGATGCATCCGATTTTATTTTCACATTTGTCGGAAATGTAGATACGGATGCTATCAAGCCGTTGATAGAACAATATCTGGCGACTTTACCATCTCTTGGTCGCAAGGAACCGAAAGGTCGGGAAGATGTATATGCTCATATGCAAAAGGGAATTACGGAAAAGCGTTTTGCTCGTTCGATGGAGACTCCTAAAGCTTCTATTGTCGGCATTTATTCCGGACAACTGGATTTTACACCCGAAAATATGACATTGCTCACCGCCTTGAAACAAATACTTGATATTGTTTATGTGGAGAAGGTCAGGGAAGAAGCCGGTGGAACGTATGGCGTCAGCGTTTCTTCACAGTTGGGTTATTTCCCGAAAGGAGAGGTCGCTTTGCAAACATATTTCGATACGGACCCAGAGAAGGCTGATTTAATGAATAAAATTGTACGTGAGGAACTTCAGAGTATCGCGAAAGATGGTCCGCGTATTGAAGATTTTAATAAGACGAAAGAAAATATGCAGAAGAAATATGCGGAGAATCTGAAAGAAAACAGTTATTGGTTGCGTGTGGTCGATGATTACTATTTCCATAATCTGGATCGCCATACACCTAATAAAGCAGTGCTTGACGGTATGACTTCAAAGCAGATACAGGAGATTGCTCAAAAGATACTTTCGCAAGGGAATATGCTGGAAGTATTTATGGAACCGGCTAAATAGGATTATATAAAAAACTGATATAGAGGATCTGGGAAGTGTTTAAAATACTTCCCGGTTCTTTAAATGAAAATAGGCATTATTAAACGAATTCTGGTCTAAATCCTTATCTTTGTCTGAATGTTTAATCCGGTTGAGTTATGGAAAGAAATTATCCGATAGGAGTACAGAGTTTTGAGAAGATACGGAAGGACAATTATGTATATATAGATAAAACCCGGTATGTTTACAGGTTGGCGAAAACCGGTTCATATTATTTTCTGAGCCGTCCGCGACGTTTTGGAAAAAGTCTATTGATTTCTACGTTTCAGGCCTATTTCGCCGGGAAAAAAGAACTTTTTGAGGGGTTAGATATCGAACAATTGGAGAAAGACTGGACGACTTATCCTGTGCTTCATCTCGATCTGAATGCACGAAATTATGAAGATGAGAATTCCCTGCTGGAAGAATTGAACAAACATTTGGAAATTTGGGAGCGTGAATATGGAAGCCATTATGGCGATCGTGCTCCGGAAGAGCGTTTTTTTCATGTCATTCGTTTAGCATATGAGAAAACGGGGCAACGGGTTGTTATTTTGGTGGACGAATACGATAAACCGATGTTGCAGGCTATCGAAGATGACAGGTTACAACAGGTGTACCGAAACCAATTGAAGCCTTTCTACGGGGTGATGAAGAGCATGGATAGTTATATCAAATTTGCTTTCTTGACAGGGGTGACCAAATTTGGGAAAATAAGTGTTTTCAGTGATTTGAATAACTTGAACGACATTTCAATGAACCCTGATTTCGCAGCTATTTGTGGTATGACTGAAAAGGAGATACATCATTATTTTGATTTGGATATCCATACATTGGCAACCAAAGAGGATCTGACTTATGATGAAACTGTTGAATTGCTAAGGGATAATTATGACGGTTATCATTTTACCGAAAATTCGGAGGGTATCTATAATCCTTTCAGCTTACTGAATACGTTTTATGCCATGCGCCCCGATAGTTATTGGTTTGCAACGGGAACACCAAGTTTTCTGGTGTACCTTTTGCAAAGATCCCGTTATGATTTATGGGAATTGGAAGAGGTGGAAACAGACTCCGATGTGTTGGATAGTATTGATTCCTTTTCGAAAAATCCGATACCGGTAATTTATCAAAGTGGATATCTGACCATCAAAGGATATGATAAGCGCTTCAAATTATATACGTTGGGTTTCCCGAATTTGGAGGTCAAAGAAGGCTTTTTTAAATATCTGTTGCCTTATTATGCCGATGTAAAGGAAACGGATACGACTTTCAATATCCGTAAATTTGTAGGTGAAGTGGAAACTGGCGATTACGACTCTTTCTTTTCCAGGCTTCAAACCTTCTTCAGTAACATTCCTTACGACTTGGTCGGCGATTTGGAGAAACATTACCAAAATGTACTTTATATTATAAGTTGCTTGATGGGATTTTATGTTGATGCTGAATATCACACCAATCGTGGAAGGGCGGATTTAATCCTGAAAACTCCGGCTTACATTTATATAATGGAGTTCAAATTGAACGGAACATTAGAAGAAGCGATTCGCCAGATCGAAGAGAAAGGTTATGCCGAGCCGTTTGCTCACGATCCCCGTAAATTGGTCAAGCTAGCTGTAAATTTCAGTTCTAAAACAAGGAATATCGAAGGATGGAAGGTGGTCTGAGTATAACTTTAAAGATTGTCTACCACGGAAATTTTTCCGGCATTCTTCCTTTCTCCTTTTATTATTGTACTTTTGCACGTCAATTAAGCGAAAGATAACAATGCATTACTTCTCACATATTTTACCTAATGGTCTTCGTATGGTACATTTGCCGATGGAATCGCCGGTTTCGTACTGTGGATTTGCTGTAAATGCCGGAACCCGGGATGAAGAATCGAACGAATTTGGTCTGGCTCATTTTGTGGAGCATATGATGTTTAAGGGTACCGAAAAGCGGAAAGCCTGGCATATCCTGAACCGGATGGAGAATGTAGGCGGAGAACTGAATGCTTATACGACCAAGGAAGAGACATTTGTGTATTCTATCTTTATGGAAGAACATTATCAGCGTGCTTTCGAATTACTGACGGATTTGATCTTCCATTCACAGTTTCCGCAACAGGAAATAGAGAAAGAAGTGGATGTGATCCTGGATGAGATTAATTCGTATGAGGACAGCCCTTCGGAACTGATCTTCGATGAATTCGAGAATTTGCTTTATGACGGGCATGCGCTGGGACATAATATATTGGGAGATGAGGCTTCTCTTCTGACCTTTAATTCTGAATCGGGCCGTTCGTTTATGCGTCGTTTTTATGCACCGGAAAATATGGTATTCTTTTCGATGGGGCGTATGGATTTCAAGAAGATAGTTAAACTGGCGGAAAGTCTGCTGTCGGATATTGCTTTCCCGATTGCTTCCCGCAACCGGGTGGCACCTGCCGGAATCCTTCCGTGTGTGAAGAAAGTGCATAAGGATACGCACCAGGCGCATGTACTGATCGGTAGTCGTGCTTATAGTATGCATGATGAAAAACGGATACCGTTGTTCCTGCTTAATAATATGCTGGGTGGTCCGGGCATGAATAACCGTCTGAATGTTTCACTCCGTGAGAAGCATGGATTGGTTTATAATGTGGAATCGAATGTTACTTCTTATACCGATACAGGCTTGGCTAGCATCTACTTTGGTACGGATCCGAAGAATATGGAGAAAGCTCTGAAGCTGGTCCATAAAGAGTTAGGTAAGATACGTGACATCAAGTTGTCCGCTACGCAACTGGCTGCTGCCAAAAAGCAGGTTATCGGGCAGTTAGGTGTTTCGGGAGATAATAAAGAAGGACTTTTCCTCGGTTTGGGAAAGAGCTTCCTCCACTATAACCGGTATGATACCCTTCCGGAAGTTTTCAGCAAGGTCGAAAGCCTGACTGCCGAAGAGATACAGGAGGTGGCGAATGAGGTGTTCGCGCCGGAGCGGTTGTTTAGCCTGATTTATCAGTAAGAAGTTCAGAAAGTCAGTTCCAGCCTATGGAACAACTTTTCAGTTTATTTTATCATACATTTTATATCATACAAAATGTATGATGTTTTTTACCAACATTCTGCCTTGTCCTTCAGCTCAGGGATGCTGTTTTGGGTGAATACGGGACTTGCTATTCCTTTTCGTTTCTGGGTGATGTAATCATTGAGTAAGAGGAATGCCTGACGACCGAGCAGGGAGATGGCAATCAGGTTGCAGATCGTCATCAGTCCCATTGTTATATCGGCCAGGCTCCAGGCCAGGTCGAGGCTTGCCAAAGCACCGAACATCACCATTCCACCGACTAACAGGCGGTAGGTGAACAACACGCTTTTCTTTTGAGTGACGAATCGTATATTGGCTTCTCCGTAATAATAGTTACCGATAATGCTGCTGAATGCGAACAGCAAAATGGCTACAGCGACGAAGATACTGCCGATACTTCCAACCTCATTGGTCAGTGCATGTTGCGTCAGTTGTACGCCGTTCACGCTTCCGTCGAGCGGGGCACCGCTGAAAAGAATGATGAAGGCCGTACAGGTGCAGATGATCAACGTGTCGGTGAAAACACCTAATGTCTGGATAAGACCTTGCTTTACGGGATGCGATACATCGGCTGTTGCCGCTACGTTCGGAGCCGAACCCATACCTGCCTCATTACTGAACAGGCCCCGTTTGATTCCCTGCATCAAAGCAGCTCCGACCGTTCCGCCGATGGCCTGTTCCCATCCGAAAGCATTGCCGATGATGAGTTCCAGTACGGCTGGAAGTTTTCCTATATTGAAAAGAACGATGCCCAATGCCAGCGCAACATATCCGAGAGCCATTACAGGAACAATAATACTGCTCACTTTCGCGATCCGTTGAATGCCACCAAAGATAATGAGGATGGTCAGGATGGTTAGTATGCCGCCAATTACCCTGTGGTCGAATCCGAAGGCCCCTTCCCAGGCTGCGCAGATCGTGTTACTTTGTACCGAATTGAAGGCAAAGCCGAAAGTGATAGAAATCAATACAGCAAAAAACACGCCCATCCATCGTAACCCGAGGCCGCGTTCCATGTAATAGGCCGGCCCTCCGATAAAAGAGTCTTTTCCTCTTCTTTTATATAATTGTGCTAATGTCGATTCGACGAAGGCGCTGGAGGCTCCCAATAAAGCAATGATCCACATCCAGAATACAGCTCCCGGACCGCCAACCGCAATTGCCGTAGCTACTCCCGCCAGATTGCCTGTTCCGACACGGCTGGCCAGCGATACGGCAAATGCCTGAAAAGAAGAGATATGTTTTTCACCGTTTTTAGTTTTTCCGGTAGAATCTCCAAGCAATTTTATCATTTCTTTTATCATGCGGAACTGTACGAAACGAGTTTTGAAGGTAAACCATATTGCACAGCCCAATAACATGATAATTAGTATATAAGACCATAATACATCATTAATGGCGCTGATCCAGGTGTTAAATATATCCATGTGTTTTGTTCGTTTTGTTTCAAAGATACAGGTTTTCCCGGAGTTTGAAATAGAATATGTTTATAAACGAAAAAACGGGAATCCATGATGGACTCCCGTTTTACATAATCTCAGATCTCCTTCGTTTACCAATTGCCTAGTTGAATGCCGGATTTTTGGTGGGCATAGATGCCTCTATATCTTTACACCATTGATCAAATTCCTGTTTCAGTATGTTGGCCAGTTCTGGCTGTTCTTTAGCCAGATCATGTTGTTCTCCGATATCTTTAGATAAATCGTAGAGCTCGACCTCTCCGTTGTCATAGAACTCGATTAGCTTATAATTGCCGGAACGGATAGCTCCCGAAGGCCTTCCTCCCTGATTCGGATAGTGCGGATAATGCCAGAAAATAGGACCACGATCGAAGTTGCCTTCTCCTTTTAATACGGAAGCAAAACTTTTTCCGTCGAGGTGTTGCTTTGGTTTGGCAGGAAGTCCGGTCATTTCCAAAATAGTCGGATAGAAATCGGTGGAAGTGATAACAGCATCTGTAACCCAGTCTTTCTCTTTAACTCCCGGGCCATACACGATAAACGGCTCACGTATTCCACCTTCATACATATGACCTTTCCCTCCACGCAACGGGAGGTTGGAGGTTGCAGAACCTTCAGAAGTGGAAAGGCCGCCGTTGTCGGACATGAACATGATGATCGTGTTTTCATATAAGCCCTGATCTTTCAGTTCCTTTATGATCTTTCCTATGTTTTCATCCATACTGGCGATCATGGCTGCATATACCACGTTACTTTGTACGATCCTTTCTTTGAATAAATCAGCCGGGAAAGGTTGTCTGTCTACATAATCCGGATGTTCGATGAAAGTGTTGAGCGTATCCAGGCGCATCCTGTCGTATTTGGCCTGGAAATACCGGATCTGTTCTTCTTTCGCCATGAGCGGCGTATGTACCTGATAAAAGTCCATGTTGATAAAGAATGGTTTGTCTTTATTTTCACGGATTTGTTTTACACATTCGTCACCTAAGCGATCAGTCAGGTATTCACCTTTCGGACCATCCGGAAGCATTGGGTTGTTATAAGGTGAGAAATAGTAACTTTTACCTCTGGGTGAACCCATTTCGCATCCGCCGATATTCACATCATATCCCTGATATTGCGGATAATAGCCGGGATCTTCACAACAATGCCATTTACCGACGTGAATGGTTTTATATCCGCCTTCTTTCATTGCTTCTGCAATGGTAACTTCTTCTAATGACATATTATAATTGTAATCAGGAGGAAGTACCGGACATACTTTTTGCATCATTTCTTTGTTGTAATCATATTTTCCAGGTATCCAGTCGGTTACGTGTACTCTGCCCGGATAACGTCCGGTTTGGATGCTGACGCGGGTGGGAGAGCTAACGGGACAGGCGGCATAAGCATTCGTAAAACGGACACCTTCGCGGGCCAATTGATCCAGGTTCGGTGTTTCATAGAAACTGCTTCCATAGCATCCCAGATCCATCCATCCCAGGTCATCAGCCAGAATGAAGATGACGTTGGGCGGAGTCTTCTCCGCTTTATTCGGACTGCATGAGCCGAATAAAGCGAGACAAGACAATGATAGTAAACTGTAAGTTCTTTTCATGTATTTTATATCTAAGTCTAATTAATTACCAGTTCGGATTTTGTTCCAGATTCGGGTTCAATGATATTTCCCGTAAAGGTAATGGAAATAAATAGTCTTTGCCGGGATCAAACATTCTGGAACTGCCTGATTGTACAATAATAAAACCGTTGGCATTGAGATTGATATCTTTACCCGGAACCATATTCGGATAAGCTGATTTATCGAATTTGGCTCCCAATATTTCCTGGGGCAATTCTGTTTCTGCTGTTTTCCAACGGATCAGATCATCGTAGCGTAGACTTTCTGAAACCAGTTCAACTCTTCTTTCCCTGCGAATTTCTTCCCGCATATCCAAACCATGTTCTTTCACGAATGTGTTGGTCAATGCCGGTAGTTTGTCCGGGTCATTGGCAAAACGATTACGTAATGTATTGATTGAAATATCGAGATCTGCATCCGAAATCTGATCATTCAGTTCGTATGTAGCTTCCGCATAAGTCAATAACACTTCTGCGTAACGGATCAGAATTTCGTCAATACGGGAAGCCAGAATTTCCATGGATTGTTCGTCTCCGTATTTTTTGAACATATATCCGGTACGTGTCTGGTTCGACAGATTCGGCAGGAAAGGTTCTCCACGAAAAGAATCTCCCGGTTTCCAAAGAGTAAGAGCCATTCGGGGATCGCGGTTTTCAAATTCTTTTCCTAAAGGCAGATATTCTGTCTTATAGGTAGACTTACCGATAGGCAAACCATCCTTACAAAGGAAAGCATCGGCGATAAATTTGGTTGGTTCTTGACGGAAGTCGATAATAACGCTACGGATGCGGTCGTTATATGTGTCCGAAGCTTCGTCGTAACGATAAGACAGGATGTGTTCGTCGGAGTCTTCTCCCGGATACAGGAACAGGTTTCTGTAATCAGGATATAAAGAATATTGCTTTGAATCCATGCAACGTTTTGCTGCATTTTTTGCTCTTTCCAGATATTCTTTGCTTAAAGCCGCTTCACCGCGAAACTTATACCAGGTGCCATAATACAGGCTGACTCTTGCCATAAAAGCCTGGACAACTCCTTTTGTAATACGTCCCACATCCGTTTTCATATCATTCTTTAACGGGATATGGGTTTCTGCGAAATCAAGATCTTCCATCATCAGTTTCAATATATCTTCTTTCGGAGTCCTTTTGGCATACAGGTCAGGGGAGTCGATATCCATTGTTCTGGTTGTCAGAATAACGTCCCCGAAACGAGTGATTAGCCGATAATAATAATAAGCACGGAAGAAACGGGCTTCGCCTGCATAACGGTTTTTCAAGTCTTCTGTAACAGATGCTTTCTCGTAGTTTTCCAGGAATTCATTGGAAATACGAATTTGTTTATAAGGGCCTGTCCAACGGGCATCCGTATTAGGGGCAGTATAAGTACCGGAACTGATATTGTTACCTATATCAGCAAAACAGTCGATAGACCAGTTATCCAGATTGTAATCACGTTTCATTTCCTGATACTGATTATTCAGCGCCATACGAAGGTCTTTTTCCGTGTTCCAGAAACTACCGGAAGATAGAGTCGTGAGGGGCTCTTTTTCCAGAAATTCTTCACAACTACTGAAGGTTAGAACTGTCAGGCTGCAAGCAAATATATAAATGTATTTTTTCATTACGCTGTAAATTTAAAATGTAACATTAAGACCGATAGAATAATTTCTCATGATAGGATACATAAACCCACCGATATTTGTTAATTCAGGATCATAATCTTTCTGTAATTTGCTGAATTCAAAGAGATTTTCACCACTGAAGTAAACACGTAAACGGTTCACATAGAATTTTTGTGTCAGGTTGACCGGCAACGTATATCCAAATTGCAGATTCTTTAATCTGATATAAGCAGCGTTTTGTAACCAGTGGTCGGAGGTTTCGTAGTTATGTCCGCTTCCAGCATAATGTCTGGGAAGTGCCGCATTCGGGTTTTCAGGTGTCCAGTAATCATTATGGAAAGTATATGAATAATTACCGAAGGTATCATAGAACGGGGCTACAGCCTGGCGGTTCAGATAGAAATTCCGTTTGCCTACACCCTGGAACAGCAAAGACAGATCGAAGTCTTTCCATGATGCGTTGAGGTTCAGACCAAAAACAAACCGCGGAGTGGTCGTTCCCAGATATTTCAAATCGTTTGGTGCCGATATTTTACCGTCTCCATCCTGATCAATATATTTGATGTCACCGACTCCAACCACAGAACGATTGATTACGGCTGATTTATCAACATCTTCCTGTGATGTGAAATAACCGTCTGTTTCGTATCCGAAAATAGAACCGAGTGAGTATCCTTGTATTTTCTGGTTAACTCCGGCGGTGAATCCGTTATATTCTACACCATAGTCTGTCAGTTTATCGATCTGGTCGGACAGGTTGAACTGAACACCATAAGTGAAATCTTTGATTTTATCTCTCCATGAGACTGAAACTTCCCAGCCGTTTACTTTTAGAGAACCGAAATTACTTGTCGGCAAATCTATTCCGATCACACTGGGGAGTTCAACATTAACAAGCATATCTTTATTTTTCTTGATAAAATATTCGCCTGTTACATTCAACCGGTTGTCCAGGAATCCCATATCGACTGCGATGTTTTCCATTTCTACTGTTTCCCATGTTCTGGTTTCCGACGGGAGTTTTTTCATGATAGCCCATTGTGCCAGCTCATTCTGGAAAGGATAATATCCACCTACTGTGTATTGTGGCATATGGTCATATAATCCCAGTCCGTTCTGGTTACCCAAACGTCCCCAGGAAGCACGAATCTTGAGGTTGGTGAAGATTGACTGTTCTTTCATGAACTCTTCTTCTGTAATTCTCCATCCGATGGAAGCAGAAGGAAAGAAACCCCATTGATGCTTTTTGGAAAAACGAGATGAAGCATCTGCACGGAAATTGAATTCTGCCAGATATTTGGATGCAAACGCATAATTTACGCGCATGAAACCTGATAACAGAGCCCATTCTTCTTCGATCGCTCCATTTGACCATCCCTCTGTTGCCCCCAAAGAAAGTGCAGGAAGGGAGTTACCCACAATATTAATTCGCTCGGCACGGAGTTGGTCGTATCTGTTTTGTTCGGTTGACCAGCCTCCTAAGACCGACATTTCATTTTTCCGGATCGTTTTTTTGTATTCTGCGATTAATTGTCCGGTCATATAACGTGTATTACGGGTTTTCTGGATAATACGGTTAGGCCCAGTTTGTCCGGCAGCCATTGATCTAAGTCCATCGGGCCCATATTTGCCGTATTCAGCTCTCCAGTCTTTGATTTGCTCGTTTTTATACCGGATACCGCCCACTGCTTTTACAGAAAGGTCTTTGATCGGTGTTAAAGTGAGGGTGAATATACCTTCTATATTATTCCCTTTGTTTTGTCCGAGTCCACCTTCCCTTAATGCCTGTATCGGGTTTGCCTGCATGCGGTAACGGGCATAGTTGCCGTTTGTGTCGTAGATAGGCATATTTGGGCCGGCCTGAATGAATGTGATATAGGGGATAGTCCATCCACTTGTGAGAGGATTATAAGCATCTTCTTCTCCTGCATAGCTATAATCGAAAGACGGATGATAACGTTTGTTCGTATTATTGAAAGTTATTCTGGAGTCGAAATTCAACTTGTCTTTAATGATGTCCAGATTGACATTCGATCTGACATTAAAACGATCGTAATTGTCGGGCCCATATTCAGCAAACAGTCCGTCCTGGTCCAACCAGCCGAAAGAGAACAGATATTTCAGTCGGTCATCACTTTTGGATACCGAAATGTTATGATTTTGCTGGAAACTGTGATCCATCATCATGCCTATCCAATCTACATCGGCAGTATAGATCCAGTCGTTCCCGTTCGGAATGGAAGTCGTAGTATGATTTTTGATCGCATTCAATGCTTCTTCCGGGAATTGAACAGCTAAGCCTGCATTGTTAAATGCTGTATTGGATAATTGGGCGTGATCCCAGGAATTGTTGCTTTGAGGGATGCGTGTAGGTGTGTTGAATGATATGTTTCCGGAGTAATCGACCTTCACTTTAGGGGAATTACCCTGTTTCGTTGTGATCAGAATAACTCCTTCCGCAGCCCTGGCTCCGTAAATGGCGGATGAAGCCGCATCTTTCAGTACAGATATACTTTCTATATCCAAAGGATTGATCGTGTTGATATCACCGGGCATTCCGTCGATCAATACCAATGCGGAACCACTGTTGATAGAACTTTTACCACGGACCGTAAAATCCGACGAATTACCGGGTTGTCCGGCTGTAGATGTGACTGTTAATCCGGGGATCGTACCTTGTAAAGCATCTGTAGCATTTCTGAGCGGGCGATTTTCGATTACGTCGGCTTTTATTGTTTCGACAGATCCGGTCAGGTTTACTTTCTTTTGAGTTCCGTAACCGACTACAACCACTTCGTCAATTTTCTGTGTGTCCTCAGCCAGCTGGACATTGATGTTGGTTTTGTTCCCAATGGAAATATCCTGTGAAATATAGCCGATATAAGAAATTGTAAGTGTATTACCGTTTACTTCCAATGAATAGTAACCGTTCATGTCGGTGATCGTTCCGTTGGAAGTCCCTTTCTCTATAATATTCGCTCCGATGATAGGTTCGCCTGTTGCATCTGTAACAAGACCGCTTATCTCCTTTTTTGTAGTTTCCTGCGCATCGGAAGGAATGATTACGATATTGGTTCCGTCTGTGGTGTATTTCAAACCTCTGGCCTGTAATATCTCATTCAAGATGTCTTTGAGACTTTTATTTTCAGCATTTATAGAAATATTATCTTTCCCCTGTAAAGCTGAATCACGATACGAAAATTTGTATTTACTCTGTTTCTCGATGGTATCGAAGAACTGCTTCAATGTCACGTTATTAACAGAGATAGAGACTTTACCGTCTTGCGCTGACAGGTAAATAGGATTAATTAACAAGAAGAGTGCAAAACAGAAAAAAATAAGACTTTTTTTCTTACTACTTTTGTGCACGACATCACTGAGACTTTTTCGATAATTGAACATAATTTGATTTTTGGGTTGATACAATAATACTGAATGCGGAGCTTCCGCGAATTAAAAAATGTGTCACCACAAGCCGGGGAATCTGCTACATTTCCCGGCTTACTTTTTTCTTTTGTTTATTTCTTCATGCATATTCGATTTAAAAGGTTCATACTGATTATTTATTTCTCTCCGTATATTATGATTCTATTTCCCAGTACTTTATATGTGAAATGATAATGTATTTTCAGGATATCCAGTATTCCGGTGAGTTCTTCGTTGTTGAAAGAGCCGGTGAACCGGTCATTCTCCTGTTTAAAATTCTCATACTGTATCGTTACACCATACTTCCTTTCCAGTTTGTCGAATACTGTTTCCAACCGTTCGGAGCGGAATACCATCTCATCCCTTAACCACGCCGTTTCAAAACGTGCATCGGTTTTCTTTATCTTCAGGGTACCGGATTGTTTGTCAAGGGATATTTTTTCATTCGGTTTTACATAATATGACTGATAAGGTGCTTTATTGGTATTGATTTTAACTTGTCCGGTTAATAATACCATTTCTACCGTGTTTTCCTTTTCATAGGCGTATACGTTGAACGTTGTTCCTAATACTTCTATATTTATATATTCAGTGTTTACAATGAATTTCTTTTTAGGGTCTTTCGTTACTTCGAAAAATGCTTCTCCGGATAATTTTATCTCCCGGACTTTTTTACCGAAACTTTGTAGGTAACTTATATAGGAACCGGAGTTTAAGTTCACTTTTGAACCGTCCGGTAAAATAACCGCAGCACGATGACCATTTTGAGCTTCTACAATGACTTTGTTGTTAATGAATGGTTGTGTCTGTTTATCCATGTATAAATAGGTTGCCAGTGTGCATAGTACAGGTAATAAAAGTATTCCGGCAATACGTAACAGAAACCTGAGTTGTTTCCGGATGGTTTGTGTGCGTGTATTAATTTCAATTATTTTCAATGCTTCTCTTAGTATGGACGGATCCTGAATATCTTCTATAGGATGATTTTCCCATAGGGCAGACAGTTCATATAATACTTTTTCATCATCCGATATGTTTATCTGGATTTTCAGTTCTTCAAGTTCTTCTTTAGTGATGGAATTTGAAATGTATCTTGTCAATAAATATTGAGTTCTTTCGTGTGTCATAATTTAGACGATTATATAGATTATACACATTGGTTGGAAATATATAACATGTCCTTTCATATGTTGTATAACATAGTGATTATTTGGGAAAGGGGGTCAAGTCAGAAAAATCAGGATGAATAAAAGAAGATATTCTTTCATTTCCTTGCGTAATTGTTGTATTGCTGTAGATAATTGATTTCGGACAGATTGCTCGGATATAGCTGTTTGCATGGCTATTTCCTGAATAGACAATCCATATTCTTTATTCATTTCGAATATCTCTTTTTGTCGCGGAGTCAATTTCTTTTTGGCTTTTTCTAAACGACGGTTAAATTCGTCGAGATCTATTTTTTGTTCAGTCGGGTTCTCTGATAATTCTTCCAGATTACAATACTCTATATAATCAGAGAGAATAGGGTTGTTTATATTTTTCCGAAATTCGTTTAATACCAGATTTCTGGCTATTGTGAAAAGATATGATTTGAAAGACAGGTCCGGATTTGTTTGTTTACGGTGTACCCAGATGCTGATAAATGTTTCCTGTAAAATATCTTTTGAGTGAATTTTGGATCGGGTTAATTTGAAAATAAAAGCATATAGTTGAGGCGCATATATCTCGTAAAGGCTGGTAAAGTCTTTATATGAGCCTGCAATTAATCCGTTGATGTAGTCTTTTTCTGATTTCACTTTCTGATTATCCCATTTTGTGGTCATATATGCAAATATAAACAAGATTTTGTTTTTAATGGTTTTTTATTTGGTCTTCATGTATGGAAGATTGTTTATGATATTTCTTAATGCTATGATTAATAACCTGTTTGTGATAAAAATGAAAATTGTTTATAATTTGATGTAACCTTTTCCTGGGTTGTTCCGTCTTATGAATAGAAACAAACGAAAGCAGGAGAGGCCACCCTGCGACAGATAAAAAAACAATAAACTTATGAGACGAATCATATTTGGGATCATGCTGCTTGGCTGCATGATGCAGGGAGCTTTTGCTCAAAATTTAGGTATAAAAGGTCTGGTGAAGGATGGACGGAATAAGGAACCGCTTGAATTTGCAAATGTTGTTCTGCAAACGACGGATTCCGTGTTTGTCCTTGGAACAACTACCGATGGAAAGGGCAGTTTTGTCTTAGACAAGGTGAAAAGCGGAGATTATCTGCTGGTTATTTCCAGTCTGGGATATGAAACACAGTATGTCTCCCTGAATGGGTTTAATAAGAGCGTGACTTTGGGTGATATTCCGATGGAGGATGCCTCGGTTTCTTTGGATGGCGTTACTGTCAGTGCCTCCAATACAAGTAGCCGCTCCGACCGGAAGCTGGTGTTCCCTTCCGACCGGCAGGTAAAGGCTTCTACGAACGGGATGGATTTGCTTCAACAGCTGATGTTGCCTAAAATACAAGTAAATCCGATGTCTAGCGAAATTAAAGTACCGGGAAATGGAGAAGTGCAACTTCGTATTAACGGTGTGAAAGTAGAATTGCAGGAAATAAAATCATTATTGCCTTCTGATATTATCCGTATAGAATATCATGATAATCCCGGATTGCGCTATGGTAATGCGGAAGTTGTGCTTGATTATATTGTCCGCCGTCCGGAAACGGGAGGAACATTGAGTCTGGATATGAGCCAGGGGGTGAATGCTTTATGGGGTGAACATCGTTTTTCAGGAAAGATCAATCATAAGAAATCGGAATTTGGTGCTTCTTACCGGATCGGGCCACGCGATTTCTATGGCATGTCGAGAGATAATGAAGAAATTTTTCATTTGGCGGATGGAACAGTGCTGCATCGAAAAGAGACGGGCGATCCGAGTCATGCCAGTATGTTCATGCATAATGTGAATCTGAATTACAGTATTCAGGATCCTGAAAAATATTTGTTTAATGCAACATTCCGTTACTGGAATAACCATAAGCCAAACTGGGATTACCGGGGAATTCTTTCTAACCTGGAAAATCCGGATGATTATGTAGACATGGTAGACTTAAATAGCGAGGATAATCAGGTTCCGGCACTGGATTTATATTATCAGCGTAATCTGAAAAACGATCAGACATTGGTCTTCAATGTTGTGGGGACTTATAATCGTACCTCTTCTCATCGTTTTTATCAGGAAAGCCGTGATCAGGAATTACTGACAGATATTAATAACCAGGTGTCCGGTAATAAATATTCTGTAATCGGCGAAGGTATTTATGAAAAGAAACTGGCGAACGGGAATCGTTTGAGTACCGGTCTGCGGCATACACAATCATTTTCCAATAATGAATATCGCAACGGGCATAATTATGATACCCGTATGAACCAGGCTGAAAGTTCTATTTACGGAGAATTCAAAGGAAAAGTTCGGAAACTCGATTATACATTAGGTGTTGGCGTTTCGCGATCCTATTATAAACAGGATGGAAGGGACGATTCTTATCTGTATTATACGTTTAATCCGCGGTTCACGCTGCAATATGCTTTGCCCGGTCAGTCATTCGTCCGTTTAAGAGGTTATGTCGGAAATTCGTCTCCTTCTTTAGGAAACCTGAGTGCTATCGAACAGGTGATCGACTCTTTGCAACTGCAACGGGGTAATCCTCAACTGGAGGCTTATATGCGTTACCGTCTGGCTCTTACTTACGAATTTCAGAAAGGCATTTTCTATACCAACCTGGACGGAGCTTATGAATATTTGCCGAATCCCATTATGGATGAGAAATTCCAGGAAGGGAATAAAATCATTCAGACCTGGAATAATCAGAAAAACTGGCAGCGTGTGACCGGTTCTGCCATGTTCCGTGTCGGACCGATTAAAGATATTCTGCAATTTTCGTTTACAGGCGGAGTAAACCACTATATCAGCAATGGCAATACTTACTCTTATACTTATACGAACTGGTATTGCAACTTACAGGCATCGCTTACTTGGAAGAAGTTTATGCTGATGTATCAGTTGGATACGAACTGGAATTGGTTCTGGGGTGAAACGTTGGACGGAGGAGAGAATATTCAGATTCTTATGGCGAAATATAATTTCAAGAACCTTTCTTTAGGTATTGGGGCATTTAATCCTTTCTCCGATAACTGGAAAGTGCAGTCCGAGAATTGGAATCAATATGCTTCCAGCAAAAAAACTTCTTACATCAAGGAAAGTTCCCGTCTTTTTGTTGTTTCGGTATCGTATAATTTCTCTTTCGGACGTACATATAAGGCCGGACAGAAACGTTTGAACAACAGTGACAGTGATTCGGGCGTAATGAGTACAGGTAAATAATATTCTTTGTATCTTTGAAGGAAATTAAAGAGTATAAAATATGAAAGCAATTGAACCCAATCTGATAAAGGATAACTTTATTGAAATTATCGGGAAGGAGTGGATGCTGGTAAGTGCCGGTGATAAGGATAAGTTTAATATGATGACAGCCAGTTGGGGCGGCGTAGGTTTCCTTTGGAACAAACCGGTGGTGTTTGTCTTCATCCGTCCGGAGCGTTATACCCGTGAATTTGTCGATGAAAAGGGGTGTTTTACGCTCTCTTTCCTGGGAGAAGAACACAAAGATGCTCATAAAGTTTGTGGTTCCAAGTCAGGCCGTGATATGGATAAAGTGGCGGCTACAGGCCTGACTCCTTATTTCACAGAGCTCGGAAATCCCTGTTTTGAAGAGTCACGCCTGACGTTGGAGTGCAAAACGCTTTATGTGACAAAGATGGATAAAAATAGTTTCATCGATCCGGCTTTGTATGAAAAATGGTACAGCGCATTGGCGGGTAATCTGCATAATGTATATGTGGCAGAAATCGTGAATGCCTGGGAAAAGTAATTTTACTTTATTCCCAATTCCCTGAGCATTTGTTCCGTATGAGTCAGAAAATACTTCGTTAACTGGTAATGTTGTGTTTCCTCATACGGAGTAATATGTGCTCCATCCTCATCTATGGAATAGATATCTGCTCCCGGATAAGCCATGATGATGGGAGAATGCGTAGAAATAATCAGTTGGCAGCCTTGTGCCACCAGTTCTTGTATCCGGACCAGTAAAGCCAGCTGGCGTTGAGGCGATAGGGCTGCTTCCGGCTCATCGAGGATGAAAAGGGTATTTCTTCCCGCATAATTCAGAAAAGTGCTAAGAAAACTTTCACCATGCGACTGTTCGAGGAGGCGGCGTCCTCCGTAAGCTGCCATAGAATAATCGCGGCCATAGTTTAGTATGTCTTTCATCGATTTGGCATCTATTTCGGCTGCATGTTCAAAGAAGGATTCTGCCCGGAAGAAAAAATGGTCGAACGGTTTCCGTTCTTCGATGAGGCGGATGCATTGGGGCAATACGTTTGAATAGGATTTCCAGGCTTCTTTTCCGTCATATAGCATGCCCTGGCTGTCTTCATCCCGTTCTTCGTATTTGAACATGATGCCTTCGAGCAGGGTTGATTTACCGGCTCCGTTTTCACCGACCAGGAAAGTAACCGGTTTTCTGAAAACAATCGATTCGATATACCGTACTGCTGCGGCTCTGAACGGATATTTGAGCTCTTCTACCGGGCCTTCCACTTCGGCAGGGTTGAGTAATTGTGCTTGTTTGAGATAAATCATAGCTTTCTTTTTTACAAATGTATATAAACTTCCTGTTTTATTCAAATGATAAATAAGGAGTCAGTCTTTCTTTATCTGTTTCAGTAAATTCTTCCAGTAATTGAAGATTTTCCCAGCCGGATAACTTCCCTTTCTGTTTCCGTAGCTGTTCGATGATGCGGGCTTGCTGATAATTTATATAAGGATGTTTGCATAGTTCTTTAAAGGACATTTTATGGATCTCTAACGGACAGATCAGGGACATATCTGCCGAAAACCACGATTTCATCGCATTATATCGTTCTTCATCAAGACCGTACACTTCACGAAGTTGTTCAACTGTAAAGAAACCTCCCAGCAGTTCTCTGTATTTAATGATTCGGCGGGCAAAAGTGCTTCCGATCCCGGGAACTTTTTTCAGGATTGTGGTGTCGGCAGTATTTAGTTCGACAACAGTTCCGACAGGGTATTTTTCTGTTTTAGGAAAAGTCCTTCTTTCGGATGTATTTTTGGTTTCTCCCGAATGAAATTTATTTTTCTCTCGGGAGGAATTGTTTTTTCTCCCGGATGCAGGAGTTTTTACCTTTTCCGGATCAGGACTATTTACAGGGATATTTTGAGCCGTTTTTACTGGTTCAGATAGTCTGTTATTGTTGACAGGTGTGTAATTGGTTTTTTCATCCGTCAGCAGTAAAATGATCCAGGAAGCAACAATCAGACAAAGTAGGAGAGTCAACGCTCTGCGTTCTCCTTTGGAGAAATAAAGTAAATCACGCCAGTTCATAGTTGTTACGGTTTAATGTTTCTGTTCTTTTTAGCTTGAGTAATACTTACAGCTTGATGTAAGATGTTCAGAACTTCTATCCGATCTTTTGTTATTCGATAAAGAATAAAATGAGCGGGAAGTATGGCCCTTCTGTATCGCTTATCTTTTGTGGGAAGATAAGGATATTCTGCATTTAACAAATAACCGGAAGTTAATTGTCGAACAGTTTCATAAATAAGGTTTTCGTATTCGATAGCTTTTTTTTCTCCAAAGTTTATTTTTCCATATTCAAAGATTTGGTCAACAGAAGAAAAAAAGAGAAGCGAAACGACTACCGGTTTCTTCTTTGTTCCCTCCATTGTCTTATCATTTCTTGTCCTTCTTCCAAAGTATAAAAAGGTCCTTTTTCTGCAACTTTTACCATTGATTTAAATTCGTCAATAGTTAATTCCCCTCCCTCAATGACTGGATTGAATTTCAGTCCCTTCCATTCCTGCATTTTTTGTTTGATTTCTTCCAATGTATAAAATGGTCCTTCTTCGGCTTTACGAACGCGGGCAATAAACTCTTCCTGAGTCATGTCTAATCCAGGAAGTAACTTTCTTTTCTTTGAGACGGTTTTGATTTCCATATTTATAATTATTAAATGATGAATACTCTTTTGCAAAGATATAAGTTACCTGTTGATAAGCAAACAATTTATACCTTTTTATTTTCAAAACAAGGAGGTTATCTTTTTGATCAGTCCCAATTCGTTCAGGAAGATCAGGCCGATTGCTACGGGAGCGATGTATTTTATAAAAAACGCATACGTATTGAAGAAGTAAAAGGTGATTGTTCCTTTATTCGTCAATTCTTCTTTCAATACTTTTCTTTCGATGCGTAAACCGACAAATACGCAGATCATCATTCCGCCGATAGGCATCATAATTTTTGCCGTGAGATAGTCGAGTGCATCAAAAATGATCAGTCCGCCGATGGTATATTCTTTCAATAGACCGAAAGAGAGAGAAGCAAGGGCTCCGATGACGGCGACACCGGCAGAAACGATCCAGGCCGCTTTCTTTCTGGTCATATGATATTCTTCATGTACATAGGCCGTTGCCACTTCATGCAGGGAAATGGTAGAGGTCAAAGCTGCCAAAGCTAGTAGAATGAAGAATATGAAAGACCATATATTTCCGAACGGCAACTGCTCGAAGATATTCGGGAGGGTGATGAACACCAGTTCCGGGCCTGCAGTTGGCTCAATACCAAAGCTGAATACAGCCGGGAATACCATGATGCCGGCCAGTAATGCGACAAAAGTGTTCAGAACAGTCACCTGTATCGCTGTTAATTGCAGATTCGTATCTTTCCCGAAATAAGAAGAATAGGTGATCAGACACCCCATTCCGATACTCAGAGAAAAGAATGTTTGTCCCATAGCACTTAAAATAACGGAGGAGGTGATCTTCTCGAAGTCCGGTTTGAACAGGAAAGATAATCCTTCGTTTACCCCCGGTAGGGTTATGGACCGTATACATAATACCAGCAGTATAAGGAATAAGGCCGGCATCATGATCTTGGATGCCCTTTCAATTCCTTTTTCAACCCCTGAGACGATGATGAAATGTGTGATTGCGATGAATACGATTGTCCAGCCGATCGGTCTGAGTGCGCTGGAGGAAAAGGCTTCGAACTCGGTGGTAAATTCGGCAGTAGTTTTTCCCGACAAAGAGCCGGTCATTGCCTGCCAGATATATTCCAGCGTCCATCCGGAAACGACGGAATAGAAACCTAATATAAGAAATGCAGCCAAGACTCCGTTATAGCCGATCAGCGACCATTGTGTTCCCGGCGCTAGCTCCTTAAAAGCTCCGGCAGCGTTTCTGCGTGAGTGGCGGCCGATAAAAAATTCGGTGATCATGATAGGAAGTCCCAGTAAAACAGTGCATATCATAAAGACCAGCAGGAAAGCTCCTCCACCGTTCGATCCTACCATATAAGGAAAACGCCAGATACTACCCAAGCCTACAGCACACCCTACAGTTGCTAATATTACTCCGATTTTACTTCCAAAAGTTACTCTATCTTTATTTGCCATAGATTATTTGTCCTCTTTCTATTTATAATAAAACAACCCCGTCCTTGATATGGATTACGCGGTCGGTGTTGGCAGCCAGTTGTTCATCGTGCGTTACGATCACAAATGTCTGGTGCATCTGGTCACGTAATTCGAAGAAAAGGCTGTGTAATTCTTCTTTGTTTTTGGTATCCAGGCTGCCCGAAGGTTCGTCAGCCAGAATGACGGCCGGGTTATTGATTAATGCACGGGCCACGGCGACGCGTTGTTTCTCGCCACCGGATAATTCAGCCGGTTTATGAGTCATTCGGTCCGATAGTTTCATGAAATCAAGTATTTCCTTCGCTCTTTTTTCTGCATCGGACGCCTTTTCCCTGGCAATCAGTGCCGGGATCATTACGTTTTCCAACGCTGTAAATTCCGGTAGCAGCTGGTGGAACTGAAATACAAAGCCGATATTCTTATTACGGAAGGCAGCCAGTTCTTTTTCGGAAAGTTTGCCTGTTTCTGTTTCGTTAATAAATAACTTACCGTTGTCCGGCGTATCCAATGTCCCGATAATCTGGAGTAACGTCGTTTTTCCGGCACCGCTGGGGCCGACAATAGCTACAACTTCACCTTTATTGATCGTCAGGTCGATGCCCTTCAATACCTGTAAATTCCCGAAACTTTTAGTAATACCCTGCGTTTGTATCATGTTGATTAAATATTTCTTATTACATAGGAAGCCAGATAACAGCCGAAAATAGCCGGCATATACGAAACTGTCCCGGTAGTCGTCCGCTTACATTGTTCGTTTTCCACTTCCACTACGGCTTCCGGATTGGCGATTTCTGTTGAGAAAACGACCGGAATACCTTTGTTTAGTCCCATTCCCCGAAGCCGTTTGCGCACCGCTTTTGCCAGTGCACAGTTGCATGTCTTGGAAATGTCAGCTATTTTCACCTGCGACGGATCGATCTTTGCTCCGGCACCCATGGATGAAACAATGGGAATTTCACGTCGGTAAGCATGATATAGCAGATATGCTTTCGGACTGAGTGAATCGATGGCATCCACGATGAAATCGTACTTTTGGGCAGAAAGAACCTCTTCTGTCCGTTCGTCACGCAGGAACTCATTGAGTATTGTCAGCTTCAATCGCGGGTTGATATCCAGTAAACGTTGTCCTACAACTTCCGCTTTCTGCATCCCCAAGGTAGAATGTAAAGCCGGCAGTTGGCGGTTAATATTGCTGTCGTTCACCGTATCCGCATCAACAATGGTCATATGTCCTATCCCGGCACGGCATATCTGCTCGGCTGCATAAGCTCCGACGCCTCCGAGTCCTACGACCAACACATGGCAATGTGACAAGTACTCCATCCGTTCGGCCCCCAGTAAGAGTTCCGTCCGTGTGTTCCATTTGTAACTCATTTATATGTTTTTGAGCACAAAAGTAATAAATCAATCAGAAACCGCCTTTTTATTAGTCATCTTTTAACTATTCCTTCATTTCCGGTTTGTGCAGATGAGTAAAAAGCAGTAATATTGTACGCTTAAATTTAAAATACAATGAAGATAAAACGCTATTTAATGCTGGTTGCAGCGTGTACTCTCTTTTTAGGGAAAAGTTTTGCTGCCAATAACGAGAAACCGTTCGTGATACCTGAATTGCAGGAATGGAGAGGTGCCCAGGGAATGTTTACTCCTTCTGCTACTTCCCGTATTGTTTATGCGGGTAAAGATCCTGCCGTTGCCCGTGTAGCCAATCAGTTTGCCGAAGATTATGAAACAATGTTCGGGCGTAAGCTGGCTGTCGTGCAGGGAAGAGCCTCTGCCGGTGACTTTGTTTTCTCTATATCCGGAGACAAACAACTGGGTGAAGAAGGATATGCCGTGAAAATTGCTGACCGTGTAACCGTATCGGCTCCTAAAGCCAAAGGTTTATACTGGGCAACCCGTACGCTTCTTCAGATGACGGAGCAAAACAGTGACCTGGCTTTGTCAAAAGGTTCAATGCGCGATTATCCGGATTATGCGATCCGCGGTTTTATGATGGACTGCGGCCGTAAATTTATCCCGATGAACTTCTTGCGCGATTACGTTAAGATGATGGCCTATTATAAGATGAATACGTTACAGGTTCACCTGAATGATAACGCTTTCAAACAGTATTTTGAACATGACTGGAACAAAACATATGCAGCATTCCGTCTGGAAAGCGAGTTCTTTCCGGGGTTGACGTCACGTGACGGCTATTATACAAAGAAAGAATTTATTGATTTCCAGTTGATGGCCGATAGTCTGGGCGTAGAAATCATTCCGGAAATAGATGTCCCCGCTCATTCTCTGGCATTGACACATTATCGCCCGGAAATCGGTAGTGAGGAATATGGCATGGATCATCTGGATTTGTTCAAGCCGGAGACTTACCAGTTTGTCGACAGTCTGTTCCGGGAATATCTGGAAGGCAGGAATCCTGTATTTGTTGGTAAACGGGTACATATCGGAACAGACGAATATTCAAATAAAAAGAAAGATGTAGTGGAGAAATTCCGCGAATTCACCGATCATTATATTCGTTTCGTGGAAGGTTTCGGTAAGCAGGCCTGTGTTTGGGGTGCTTTGACACATGCCAAAGGCGATACTCCTGTGAAATCGGAAAATGTGCTGATGAGTGCTTGGTACAATGGTTATGCTGATCCGAAAGAAATGATCAAACAGGGATACGATCTGGTTAGTGTGCCCGATGGCTATCTGTATATCGTTCCGGCAGCCGGTTATTATTACGATTATCTGAATACGGAAATGTTATATAAGAAATGGACTCCGGCGCACATCGGAAAAGAGGTTTTCCCCGAAAAGCATAAACAGATTAAAGGAGGAATGTTTGCTGTATGGAATGACCATGCCGGTAACGGAATCAGTACGAAGGATATTCACTACCGCGTATTCCCGGCTTTGCAGACATTGGCTGTGAAGATGTGGACTGGAAAAGACTGTAAAGTACCTTATGAAACATTCAATGCGGCTCGCCTTTCCTTGAGTGAAGGTCCGGGAGTCAATGTAGCCGGTCGTATCGGTAAAACGCCGCGTGCCGTATATAATCAGGAAACATTGAAGCCGGGAACCGAGACCGGGCTGAAGGAAATAGGTTATCAGTATACTGTTTCTTTTAATATCACATCAGTTCCCGAAGAGCGGGGAACAGAGTTGTTCCGTTCGCCGGATGCCGTCTTCTATCTGTCCGATCCTGTTTCTGGCAAACTGGGATTTGCTCGTGACGGTTATCTGAATACGTTCAACTATCAGTTCTACCCCGATGAAATGGCTTCAATTGCTATCAGTGGCGATGAAAAATCGACTCGTTTATATGTAAACGGACAGTTGAAGGAAGATTTGAATATCCAGAAACGTTTCTTCAACGGAGGAAAAGATTCCATGAGCTATGTTCGTACATTGGTTTTCCCGCTGGAAAAGGCCGGAAATTTCAAGAGTACGATTACTAATTTGGAAGTTTTGAATTATTGTAAGTGACAAATAATGGGGCAAAAGTATGAGTTATTAACTTTTGCCCCATTTTAGTATAGTGTATTATTACTTATTTAATATTTCATTAGCGTAACGTGCATAATGCCCCTGTAAACCGTTTGCGTACCTGCGAAGCACTGCTTCCCCCATACCGTTATGGTCACCACATAGATACAGAGCCCTGGCAAGATGTAGCTCTTTCAGAGCCAGATTTCTGGTGGAAGTATCATTTTGTCCGGGAACGGTTCTGGCTCTTGCTTCTGTATACGACAGGATTGCGTGATTACGAACACCTGGTTTAGACAACATCATAGCAAGAATAGGTGTTGCCTCTTTGCTGCCGATTGCTTCTGTTGCCATAGCAATAGCCCGGAAATGAGAGAAATAATCTTCCGGCTCCAGTTGTTTTGCTTTTTCCAAAATAGTTGGAAGAGCAGAAGAATCTTTCGAGTTGCCTAAGGCTGTAACCAGTGCATCCAATGGACTCAGGCACATTCCGAACTGTCCCATACCAGTATAATGCCACCCTTCATCCCATGTAGTATGTTGATGGACGGTATCAGTCAGAATTGAGCTTCCTTTGTTATTTCCAAGAATACCAAGAATACTGGCAAGGATCATTTTTTCTTTAGGTATGGTTGCCTGACTGAGTTGTTTGCTTACCACTTCAAGACAACGATCAGGATCAGTCAGTAAAATTTCAAGTCCTTTGTAATTCTCGGTTACACTGATAGCTGCTTTTTTCATTGCCGAATTACTGAAACCTTTAAATTCTTTATCCGTTAATACCCGTTCCGGGAGATTTCCTATTTTAACCAGATGTTTTTGGACTTTTTTGATGTCGACTTTACGGAGCGGTTTTTTTTCTTTTGCACACAAAGCAGCTAAATAACCTACTGCATATCCCTGATTCTGCAAGCAAGGTTGCATGCGAATAACGGGCATGGCATCACGGTGGGCACTGGCTCCGAGACCGGTTGTCAATATACCCTCCAATCCTTTGGGCAATAAGCTGCGTAGAGGAACGTCAGCATCATATATTTTATGTCGTTTTTTTGGTGGATTCAGAATAAAATAAGGATCTATGATCATTCCATGAGTATCGAAAGAACTTTTATGGAAAGATATGGTGTCTGAATAACGGCGTTGATTTATCACATCGTAGACGGAAATGATATGCTCTCCGATAATCCTGCGACGTTCGCGTGTCTGGGGCATTTTTACGATATCAAAAAATCCTTTCATTTTATTTTTTGCCTGTATGAATGTACGTGATACATCAAGAATATCGGTATCATCGACAAAAAGCCAGTCATTGTTATTATAAAAATCACCCGGATCGCGTTTTCCAGCTCCGGCTCCTTGTACAGCGAGCGTATTTTTTCCGGTATAATCGAAAGGTGATCCGGCAGCAATAGCTATATCTGCACTCCCTGTACTGTCGATCAATACTTCTGAAAGGAAAACCCCACGTCCGAAAGGAGTTGCGACAACAAGTCCTTTTACTTTATTGTTTTCTACTAGTGCTCCACATCCCAATACGCCAAACCACAGTTCACCATTTGCTTTGAGTAATTCTCTGCGATACCATTCCATTTTCCAGTCGGATACCGATTGTTCTTTCCAGTTTTTTAGTTGTCTTGGGTGGTCTGCGGGGGCCATATTATGGACACCATTATCAATAGTTGCTGTAAAACCTTCCCGGAAACCATCCCAATAACAGCCGATCAGTCCTATTGTTCCTAATCCACCCAGTCCGTGTAGATATTCCAGTACAAGAGTTTTTGCTCCTTGTCTGGCTGCCGATATCCCTGCGGAAGCTCCGGCTGTACCTCCACCTAAAACGATCACATCATAATTCCCCAATACCGGCAGAGCCCCGGCGGGAGAGTCGGCAAAGCCTTTCTGCATGGAGGGGCGGAGAGGTTTCAGGATTTCCCCGATTTGTCCGTAATTTGTTGCATTTACTTTCGATTGACGGACGGCAATTTTCTCAGGCATCGGTGAATTTTTAATTTGTTCGGCAATTTGTTCTCCAAGTAATTCTCCTAAAAACATGGCATTGACCGGGCGCATCACATATGCAGCCGTTTCCCTGGGGATATCAGCGCAAGGGCCAAGAACCCAGAGGTTTTCTATATTCTGGGATTTGAATGCTTTTTCCGGGAGTTTACGGATAGACAATGAGCTTTCCCGGTAACTTTCTTTTCCTATGATTGTATGCTTTGGGATATACCAAAGTAAATCCGAGCTATCTACCTGCTCCGGATCCCATGTAACCGAACGGGCTATTTGTTCGATTTTCATCAGGGAGCCATAAGAGTTATTGTCGAGGGACATTCGGAACGTGTAACGTGTAATTGGATAACTTTTGTTGTTCACTTTAAAAGGCTGGGGGAGAACTTCCGCATTGCTGATCTCGGAAGCTTCTTTTTTTGCGTTGCCGACAACTGTGTATTGAAACTCTAATGTTTCTGGTTTAAAAGGTGTTTGTTCAGCTCCGAGTAAGTTGGCGACAGTTGCATGGTGGGTTGTGTCGATGATCGCTTTGCAAAGTATGGCTTGCCTTCCCGAACGGTTGGCTATAACGACTCCGCCAGGTAATCCTGCCGGATCTGTCAATACATTGGTCACATAACTACTGTAAAGAAACCGGACATTGTTATCTATCAGTTCATTTTCCAGTACAGTCTTTACGCTGAGCGGAGTCGGATATTCTTTTCCGGGGAAAATTTTCCGGGAAAGATCTGTTTGAAGTTTCTCATCTTTGTTGTGTTCAAAAAGAAAACTGCCGCATATATCATCTCCCAAATAAGGCATATATCCGATTAAGAATACATCGCAACCTGTTTTTGCCGCAGCAACGGCTGCAGCAATTGCGCGTGAACTACCTCCAACTACTATAATGGACGTTTTTGCTATTATGGGTATTTTACGTTGACCTTCATAACAAAACTCTGTGTCAGGTACAACTTGATAGATAGTTGCTTTTGCCTCTTCGAGGTTGTTTAGTGAAGCTAGTGCTCCTCCGGCAACTGTTATTTTCAAAAAATCTCGTCGTGTAATCATAATGTATCTTTTTAATATTGGTCTGTGTAAGCAGTATATAAAAGTAAATATTTATTTCTTTGGTACTAATAGAATTGCATCACTAAATAATGGGCCTTTTGATTGGCTTCCGTCAATAGTGATTGCAACAGCTTCCCCTTTTTCGAATGTAAAGGTTCCCAAGCTAACCCACGAGCCTTTTTTCTCTTTAGGTGTAATACTTATTTTTTCAGTTCCTCCTTTATATGATACTTCAAATGCCATTAGATCCGGCATGCTGGAGTCGGGAAGGTGTGTACAGTAGAAAAATATTTCGTAGGTGTCATTTTTTTTAATAACAGGCATAAATGAAAAAGAGCTGTTGTTATTTTCATTTGAACTCAGCAAGTAACTGTTTTTGTAATGAGCTCCAAAACCTTTATTCCAGCGTCCTCTCCGGCTGATCTTATCAATATCACTGTCATCAACCAGAATCTCCGGTGTAGAACCATCCAAATAAGGATCTTCTTTCAGGATGCGACGAAGTTCGGAAATATTAATATTCTGTACACTTGTGTTGCTGTCAATAGCAAGTGCGGATGCAATTGCTGCAGATTGTCCCAATACCATGAAAACAGGTTCCATGCGTATTGAACCGAAAGCGATATGAGTGGAAGATACGCAAACCGGAACCAACAAATTTGTGCACTCACTTTGCTTGGGAGTAATGCTTTTATAGGAAATAGGGTAGGGTGGGAAACCATGATATTGGACATCTCCTTCATTTTTTACCATACCGTTTGTAACAATTCGCTGACAGTTGTGTGAATCCATTCCATAGGCTGCCATCCCAATGGCATCGCTGACAGTTTCTTCACCCTGGCAATTCTTTTGTGTCATAATATATTCGCCATTCAGGCGGCGAGCTTCGCGCACATATAATTGTGTCGGAAAGTTGTCATTATCTACAAATTCGTCTTTTGCCCATCCAAATCTGGAAACCTGGTCGCGTAGTTCGGAGGGAACTCTATCGTCGTGTGTAAGAAAATAGAGCAGTCCTTTTGTATAGTCCACATGTTCCTGCCAGATTCTTTCCCGGGTTGCATAGTCACCGTCCGGATATTCGTAATTCATTCCGATCATGTCGGTCGATAACGGTCCACGGTTATTTACATCATATTTATTATCCGGCATAATGCCCCAATTGAATAACAGATAATTGTCTATGTGTAAATCCATTTTGCGGATAGCACGTGCCAATAATTCGTATTTATCCGGATCATAATTTTCAGGTTTCTCAAATGGGCGTTGATTTTCTTTATTATCGGTGAGGCATAAACGGAAATTGTATGCCTGGACAAGTTTATCTCCACTTCCTCTTTCTTTTAATGTATTTGGTTGGATTCCCCAGCATAAGCCACTGGTTGGATCTCCTTCCTTCAAATAAGGGTCGATTCCATCCGGGAATTGGTGGTAAACAGACATTTGAACCCCATTAAGCGTTTCATCCTGATTCTCATTCCCTTCACGCCCGACAAAATAGGAAACTCCGGCCTTTGCCATCAAATCTCCTTCATACGAGCAATCGATGAATTGTTTGGCCTTAACTTGTATCAGAGTTTTTTTGTCAGGCTGTTTGGAATCTTCCAGGGTGATATTTTTTATTCTTTTATTTTGAACTTGTGCGTCTGTTATACGGCGATAATACAGTACATCTAACTCTGCATCCTCTATGAAGCGATTCATAGTTGCAGTCGCAAGACTTGGCGGAAAAGTCCATTGTTCGAATTTATTGTAATGCTCTCCTATACGGCGATAGAAAAGACGGGCTAACCCGGTAACGGCATATTTATTCCCGATATCAGTCATTCCGAGACCACCGGTTGTCATGCCTCCCAGATATTTGCCGGGTTCTATCAGGAGAACGGATTTCCCCATCTTTTTGGCAGAGTAAGCAGCAACTACGCCAGCTGAGGTACCGCCATACACACAGACATCCACTTCTTTTACAAATTCACTTCCTACATGATCTCCCGACTGGCAGGAGAAGAGACTTATGCAGAAGGCCAATATTATAACAATATACTTTAGATTCATTGTATTACATTTAAAAATGAAAGAAAAATACCCCGGCTGTAATCTGAAAATCCTTTAGGAAAACATGTGTTACAACCGGGGTGCATATTGGTCTGAAGAATTAATAACCGTCGTTTTGTGTCAAATTACTGTTGACTAAAATGTCGTTGGCCGGGATGGGCCACAAATAATTTTTCCGCGCATCGAAAGACATTTTATAGAATGTAGTGATATATCCGGCTGTTTCCATCGGAGAGAGGTTGGGCAGACCGTTTTCGTCAATCGTCGGTATACCACCGATAGGATAGTTGCCTTCATCCCAGTTCTTCAGCAAAATTTTGAAGTCTGAAGACAATTCCAGATTGGATTCACTACCGGTCAGACCGTTCCAGCTCGCAGAACCGGACCAGGCGCGTGGCAGGTAATACATCGGCTTGTTATGTGATTTATCGGCAATACGCCAGCGTATTAAGTCACGGTAACGAAGTCCTTCAAACGCAAATTCTGAACGTCGTTCCATACGGATGATTTTCCGTAATGCGGCTTGGGATGTAACTTCTACATGTGGATAAGCTCCGGTAGCTCCGCGATAGGCTCGTTCACGCACCAGATTGATGCTTTTGTCCAAATCCTCCTGTGTACATTGTCCCATCTCGTTCTTCGCTTCTATGTAAGTCATCAGTATCTCGGCGTAGCGCAGGTAGGGATAACAGTTGTCTGAAACACCACCGTAACTGTTGTAATCTTTCCAGTTATCTTTCACGAATTTGCGGAGCATCAGCCCGTTGTAGGCGGAGTGCTGGTTAGAGGCTTTGGCATCATTGTTGAGCACCATTTGGCCGGTTGAGACTTCATACACTTTGTTTGCATAAGGACTGGGGTTATATTCATAACCAAGTGTAATGTAGTCCGGATACTTTTCGGGAAAAGTCCCGTCTACTTTCGACAGCTCATATTCGGCATAATCAGCAGAGTATTTTGTCTTGAATGGCTGGATTGTCATCGCAAGACGTGGATCACGGTTGGCAAAGGGATCCTTCGGATTATAGAGTGGCGACTTGTCGATGGGAAGGCCATCGATACAAGTATAAGAACAAAGCAACTCCAGCGAAGGACCTTGATTGGCGAAACCACCTAACTTACGAATAACGTAGTCTTTGACACTTCCAAAAAGACCATACCCTTTCTTTAGTGTCAAATCACCTTTGAAGTAAAACATTAACTCTGATGAACTGTTGGCTTTGAATAGTTCGGCGTAATTGTCATGCAGTTTATAAATGCCTAAATTCATACATTTTTCTGCTGCCGAGGCTGCGGTCTGCCAATCGCCGTGGAAGAGCGCGAAACGAGCTTTGAAACCGAGAGCTGCCCCTTTGGTCGGTCTTTGTTGAGTTGCGTAGGAATCGGGCAGATATTCTATGGCCTTGTCTAAACATTCATAGGCATAAGCTAGTACTTCGCTTTTAGGGGAACGAACAGCTACATAGGCTTCGTCCAGGGTCATACCTTTGTTCAGGACACAATCTCCCCAATAGGTTGCCAATTCGCAATAGGCGAATCCGAGCATGAAGTATGCCTCTCCTTTATATTGGTTGACTTTGTTATCACTTAGGCCGCTTGCCGTTCCGTTGTCCAGGGATTGGATTACTTTCGTGGCACGTGCAATGGACTTGTAGAGTGAGGTCCAGCGGGTTGAAGCAGTACCCCACTGAGCAGTCACTGTCCCTAGAGTGATATCGTTGGATCCATTGCGGTTCAAAAGGTCATCGTCCCAGTCAAGGTTATCGATGGGGAAGAAGTCCGGACGCCACAGATCGTTGAGCGACATCTCAATTTCGGTTTCATCATGATACCAATTCTCACTTGCACCTTCTGATAGTGGATTCAGGTCGAGGTCGGCACAAGCAGCCATGCTTAGTGCCATTATTCCGGTAAATAGATATTTACTTATTTTATTCATACTGGATTCTCTAATTAAAATGAAACATTCAGACCAAAAATATAGGAAGACATAATGAGGTCGCTGCTGCGATCCCATTCCGGATCGTATCCGTCGGGATACTTTGAAAAAGCAGGCAAATCGTTTGCACTGAAATAGACTCTCAGTTTATTGACGAAGAACTTTTTCGTGATTTCTGACGGAATGGTGTAGCCTAAAGTGATATTTTTTATACGCATATAGGCTCCGTTAAAGAGATAGAAGTCGCTGTTGGCATAAATATTGGTATTGTTGGTCGTCAACTTGGGATATTTCGCCTTTGCGTTCTCGGCATCTGTAGCTGTCGGACTCCAATGGTTTTCGATCAGATTCAATGGACAGGCATAGGCTTGATAGTTGAACGGTGTACCGGGCCATGACCAGTAAACAAGCTGGTGACCGATACCCTGGAATGATAGGTTGAAATCGAAGTTTTTCCATTCAGCCCAGAGTGAACCTCCGTATTGCAGTTCCGGTAACGAGTTACCTAAACGTACGCGGTCGTTGGATGCTGTGATTTTACCATCCTTGTCAATATCCAGATAACGGATGTTTCCTGCCTTATCGTTGTTGGTCAGGACAGCTATCGGGTTACCGTCCTCGTCATACATAGCTGCATCATTCAGTATGATCCCCAGGTTTTTGTAGCCATACCATTCATTATAATATGAACCCTCTTCGGTAATCTTGGTTCCATCGATTTTTTGGCGGTTGGCCATATAACCCATTTTTGAGCGGTAGTCTGAGATATTAAAGCTGGCACCGTAGCGGAAGTCGTTGATCTGGTCGCTCCAGGAGAGTTCAAGATCCCAACCTTTCGTGTTCATATCGGCAGCATTGTTCTGTGGTGCGTTGTAGCCGAAATAAGAAGGGAATCCTACTTCCATCAACATATCGGTCGTCTTTTTATAATAGTAGTCGGCCGAAGCGCGCAGCCTGTTGTTTAATAGGGTGATGTCTGCACCAATACCGTAGGTCGTAGTTGTTTCCCAAGTGATGGTGTTGAATGCATAGTCTGTCTGATAGGCGGTTTGCACTACGTCTGACGATCCGGTGGAGGCGTTGGGAATGAAGCCGGTTCCGAAAGTCAGTTTGGCCTGGTAGGGGAATTCTGAACCGATACGTTCGTTACCCAGTTGTCCGATTGAGCCGCGAAGTTTCAGATAGTTAATAACACTTTTGTTGAACCAGGGTTCCTCTGAAATGACCCAACCAGCACTGACAGAGGGAAATGTACCCCAGCGGTGGCCATCGGCAAAACGTGACGAACCGTCAGAACGGATATTTGCCTGCAGCATATAACGGTCGGCCCATGAGTACATGATACGTCCGAAGAAAGAACGGTAGGCATTGTGTCCGGCATTTCCACTATTGTATTGATAATCCTCCGGGCCTAAGTTCAGGTAGGGAAAGTTCACTAAGCTATAATTTGTGCGTGATGCACCTTCATTTTCCCAGTTATAGGAGTAGTCTTCGTAACCGGCCATGAGTCCGATGGAGTGGCGTTTCAATTGTAACTTGTAGTTGGCATAGAATTGCATAGTCAGACTATGTGTGTCGTTGCGTGTTTCGTTCAGGCTGGTTGTTGCATAGCCTGATCCGGGAATGGCATCTCCACTGATCCGGAACACGTCATATTTCTTTTTATGGTCTTTCCCTTTGTAGAAAGTATATTGGGGTGCCGCGATTGCTGTCAGGGTCAGTCCTTCTATCGGTGTGAGATCCAACTGAATCTTACCGTTGATACGATAGTTCTGACCTTTGACAGTTCCCCCCAGATCATGTAGCGCAAAAGGGTTGTCGCCATCCTTACCATCGGCATAGCTACCGTCGACCCAATAAGAGTTGTAGAGCGGAGAACGGGCCATGAAGTCTTTGATAATACTGCCTTCTGCACTGTGTGGTGTAACTGTGCTGGAGTAAAGTAGGTTCACGTCCACATTCGCATGGATCCAATTGTTGATATTGTAGTCGTTGTTTGAACGTACATTAAAACGCTCATAGTTCTTTTTGTCGTAAAGGGCATCGGCATTGTAGTAATTGAGGCTGAAATTCGTTTTCAGTTTTTCGGTACCTCCGCTGAGGGAGAAGGAGTGGCGCTGATGATGCGTAGAACTTTTAATACCCATTCCCATAAAATCTGTATCTGGATAACGGTCAGGATCTTCAGCCCGCAGTTGTGCATAGTTGTTGATCAAATCTTCCGAATAGGCCGAGTGGAGGGAAGAAGCACCATCGTTATAGGCGAGTTCGTTGTATCCTTGCATCCATTGTACAGCATTGGCAAACCTTGGTTTGGCTGTTGGTGCATCAATGCCGTATTCCACGCTGTAGGAAAGATGGAAGTTCTTATCCTTGGCGCGTTTTGTTGTGATCAGGATGACACCGGCAGCCGCACGTGAACCGTATATGGCTGCTGAAGCTGCGTCTTTCAACACCTGGATATCTTTTACGTCTTCGGGCGCAATGTCGTTAATATCACCCGGGATACCGTCCACGATTACCAGCGGGTCATTGGTTGATAGTGTTGTGACACCACGTACACGAATGGTAGCTCCGGAAGTAGGATCACCGCTTGAGCGTGTGATCTGTACACCGGCCATCTGTCCCTGCAGCTGATTAGAAAGTTGCGGGGTGTTTTTCATCTGAAGTTTGTCACCACCCAGAGAGGAAGTTGAACCGGTCAGGTCAATTTTGCGGGCCGTACCGTAACCGATCACTACTACTTCATCTAGATTCTGCAGGTCTTCCGTCAGTTTAATTATGAATTGGTTCTTGCCATCTATAACTATCTCTTGCGTATTATATCCGATATAAGAAACTTTTAGTGTTGCGTTTTGTGCAACATGAAGGGAGAAGTATCCTTCGAGATCTGTAATGCTACCGTTGGAGGTACCTTTTTCAACCACATTTGCACCAATGACCGGTTCACCATCTGCATCAATGACTTTACCTGTAATATGCTTGGTCTGTTGTTGCCGGACAGCATAGGCTTTGCGGATAATGTTAATGTTCCGATCGTTGATTGTATAAGTCAGGTTTGTTCCAATTAAAGCCTGTCTCAGAACATCATCGATCTGCAGGTTAGTTGCTTTTACATTGACATCGATGTTTTTCACTTCTTCATCGACATAGAAGAATAGAAACTCGCTCTGTTTCTCTATCAGGGAAAACAGTTCAGTGAGGGATATTCGCTCTGCTTTGATTGAAACGGTTACAGATTGAGAATAGGATGATTCTATTGCTACTGCCTGAAACAGAGCGACGAAAAGTAAGATGACCGTGATTTTCATAATTGAGAAAAGTTTTTTTAAGTCTTTGGCTAAGAAAGACCTGTAATACGAAACATTTTCCATATTTTTGTACTGATTTAAAGATTGATAATTCGCTTCATCCACAATGTTTGGCCACGGAGGGGAGGAAGCGGAGAATTAAAATTGAAGATTTGAAAACCGGTTGTACTTTCAGGTATGACCGGTTTTTAGGTTAATGTTGGTACTATTTCATAGGCATTCTGTTTTTATTAATAAAAGTTTATCTGATATAGTATGTATTATTCTTATTTTCCCATTTCATAGGTAGACTTCGTGAAATTACTTTCAGAATTTCATCCAAGGTTTGTTCTTCGCTGAAACCACCGGATACCGTCATTGATGGTTTCGTTAATTTCTTATTTCCAATAATGATCTGTACATTGTATCTTTTTTCAAGTTCTTTTGCCAAATCTGTGAACATGATCATTTTATATTTTATCAGACCTTCTTTCCAAGAGATTTCTTTTTCTATATCAACTTCGTGTACATCAATGTTACCGGTTGTATAATCGAATGCAGCTTGTTGATTGGGATATAATTTTATTTTTTGCCCGGATCCCTCGAAAGATACACATCCTTCTATCAGTGTGGTAATGATTTTATCAGATCCTTTGTCAATCTTTGCATTAAACACTGTTCCCAGCACTTTAATGGTTCCCCTGTTTTTATTTTCCACTTCAAGGGAAACTTCGAACGGGCTATCAGGATTTTTAGTTACTTCAAAAAAAGCTTCCCCCTCCAGTTTTACTGACCGGTTGTTTTTTCCGAAAGCATCTGAATAGGTAAGTGTGCTATTTTTATTTAGTGTAACTTTTGTTCCGTCACGGAGTGTGAATTCTGATTTGTTGTTATTGGTGAGATAAGTGTAATACTCTTTGCTTTTCCCGTTTGTACTGGTTATACTGAAAAAAGATGAGATCGTGATAATCAGAACAATTGAAGCGACAACTGACAGGAGGATCGGAATCAGATACTGTTTCCCGGGAGTTTGATGTCTGTTTATTTTATCCTGTAGTTTTTCTAATGAAACAGATGGGTTTACGTATTGATTAGATGCAATATCTGCACTCCAGTAACTTTTTAGCAGACTGAATGTTTTATGATTTTCTTCTTTTTCATTCATCCAGTTGCTGATGAACAGAATATCTTCAGCCGACGCTTCTCCGGCTAAAACTCGTGCTATAATATGATCTATTTTATTTTCCATCTTTGTTACTTCTAGTATTATAGTCGTAACGTATATGGAAAAACCCTTAGTTGTAAATTGAAAAAATAGTATTAATTTTATAATTAAAACCGTACCTGCAATCGAACCTGCATCATATTGATTTCGCATTTACCCAATGCAGAATACTTGTCCATCCAAAGATGTGCGTAGTTCAGGCGGGAAGAAATGTATTTGTTGAAATAATAATTGATGCCGATGGATACGTCGTGCTGGCTTCCTCCTGTGATATGGCTGCTGAAATCATTCAGGTTCGTATAGTTGTAACGGCAGGCAAGCAGAATAGAATGTGGGTCTTCAGGCATTACCGGTATTGCATCGAGTGCATCGTAAGCATATTTGCTCCCTTTTAGGAGGAATCCGCCCAATATATATCCTCCGTGGGCGGAATAGGAGGGTTGGGAAGAATTTTGTTTGATTTTCGTGTAAAGAAACTCTGTTTGTAACAGCCATTTTTTTTGAAACAACAGGCATTCTACGTTCGACTGAACCTGATTTTTGGCATGTTTGAATGTCAAATCTAACGTTCGGGGGGATGGAATATAAGTAACGCCTTTTGTCTTTAACCGGATTTGTTGTTCACCGGTTTCCGTATTTTCATCAGGGACTTTGAATAAAGCTCCTGTGCCTATATGGAATAATTGTCCCGGAGAATTTATTGGGCGCCAGACGACACGTCCGGAAAAGTTATAACCGGGTTTGGTTGTCTCGGAGAAGCTGAGTCCGTCACCGCAAAAAGCACCGGCTGATAAATAATAAGAAGGAAGGGAACGTGTGTAGGATATGCCTATTCTGCGATCCGGATAGAAAGTTTCCGCCACATTGGAGGCTGTGTTGAAAATTAAATCATTTGTGCTGGTGGACTGGTCTATACTGTAATAGCCGAGCATATAACCGGCACGGAAATAATTTCCGTCTTTGCCATATTCGGTGAATGCATCTTTCAGTGTTATCTTATTGTTTGCAAAGCCTACATCTATTTTGGTATACCAGTTCGAATAGATACGGACTTTAGCTGCCAGCCGGACATCTGCGATATGCGCTCCGGCATGTAACTCTTTGGGAGAATGAATATAAACACCGCCATCCAGGAATAAACGGCCTGATAATTTCCAGTCGATAGGTGAAGAATCCGGCGTTGCAAAAACTGAAAAAGCAAATAGAATAAGTAGAAATAAGGGTGTTATCCGTCTCATGAAAAATGTTCCTTTACAGTATTGAAACTGTAAAGGAACGAAAAAAATGGAAAAAATCGAAGTGATATTGTAAAGATATTGGTTATAGACCGAGTTATATCGTTTATTACTAAGACAGGAATTTTGAAAATACCCCTACTGGTATGGAAAGAAATATTGTAGTTTGAAAGAGACAAAAAAACGAAAGGGAAAGTCCGGATTTGACTCCGGGCGTTTCCCTCTCTAACTTAACCGACCCCCTTATTTCCCAATAAGTTTTATATTACAAATGTATGTGATTTGTGACAATGATTTGTTTCGTAATTCAAGCAATTGGTATTAAAGGTCAGACAAATTTCATTTTGTTTTCTGCCACTTTATCTTTTGGCCGATAAAAGGATGATTTCTATATATTGTTGTTTTGAAAAGAACAACAGGCTGTTGATGTTTGTTTCGGTTCGGGAGTATTGAGGGATAGCGGTGACTTTTTTATTTATTCTTCTTTTCTAAGAAATTCGCGTAGTTTTTTGATAGCAGTAGCAAGGTGGGCTTCAAGTGTTTTTACGGAAATTTCCAATATAGCTGCTACCTCTTTATATTTGAGCTTATCTTCACGGACTAACTTGAATGCCGTTTTGCATTTTGCCGGCAATGCTTCAATGGCATTATTTAGTTGGTTGATTTTTTCTTTGGAAATGAGGTCGTCTTCCGGAGTTGTTTCCGTATGGATGAAAAGGTCTATTGAAAGTTCGTTCAATTCTATTTGTTCCATGTGTATGGAACGGTAATAGCTGATAGCTTTATGTCTGGCGATAGAATAAATGTAAGAATCGAAATTCGTTACTTTCAGTAGAGATTTTCTATTATTCCATACTGCCAGGAAAGTATCGGAAACAATTTCTTCTGCTTCCACTGTGGAGGAAACATAGAGTCTCGTAAATCGTATTAACCTTTGGAAGTAAGTCAGGTATAACGATTTAAAAGCAGCTTGGGAATCGGTCAATGCCATTTCACAGAGCCATTGCAGTATGTCATCTTTATGGTCGGTCAATGATTGAAAGTTAATAACTATGATATTGTAGTCGCATTTTAGAAGAAAAACCCTTAGTGTGATAACTTTCTTTTTTCTCCCTTGTTTTAATAATAAGGGCGTTTTAACAATTGTAACATGTTTGTAATATCTGTGTAACACATGTGAAATAATTGTTTCAGACCTTTGTTGTCGAATATGTAACACTCATTTATGGAAACATTCTATCTGTTCCTCGTAATTTTTCTTTTCGTGCTGGCGGTATTTGACCTGTCGGTCGGAGTCAGTAATGACGCAGTAAACTTTTTGAATTCTGCAATCGGTTCGAGGGCCGCATCGTTTAAAACTATTATGGTCATCGCCGCAATCGGTATTTTTGTCGGCGCTTCTTTGTCTAACGGTATGATGGATATTGCCCGGCATGGGATTTATCAGCCGCAACACTTCTTTTTCTCTGAGATTATGTGTATCCTGCTGGCTGTTATGCTGACCGATGTCGTACTGCTCGATATCTTTAATTCATTGGGGATGCCGACATCGACGACCGTTTCGCTTGTGTTTGAATTGCTGGGAGGTACGGTGGCCCTGTCACTGGTCAAGATAGCCAATTCCAACGGTGCTTTGCAGTTGGGGGATTTGCTGAATACCGATAAGGCTTTTACCGTGATTCTCGCCATCTTCCTTTCTGTAGCGATTGCTTTCTTCTTCGGAAGCGTGGTACAGTATATTTCACGTCTCATCTTTACATTTAATTATAAGAAACATACAAAATACTTTATAGCGCTGTTTGGCGGCCTGGCGGCTACTTCCATCCTTTATTTTATGCTGATAAAAGGGTTGAAGGAAAGTTCTTTTATGACCGGCAATCTGAAAGAGCTTATTTACGGCAATACCAGCATGGTGGTGTGGGGTGCTTTTATTTTCTTTACTATCCTGATGCAAATCCTTCACTGGCTGAAGGTGAATGTATTCAAGATTATTGTGATGCTGGGTACTTTTGCCTTGGCATTGGCTTTTGCCGGAAATGACCTGGTGAACTTTATCGGTGTTCCTCTGGTTGGCTATTCTTCCTATATGGATTTGATGGCGCAGGGGGGAACGACGACGACGGATACATTCCTGATGGGTTCGCTGCTTGCTCCGGCTCAGACACCCTGGTATTTCCTGGTCGGTTCGGGGCTGGTGATGGTGATTGCACTGGCTACTTCCAAGAAAGCGCATAATGTGGTGAAGACTTCGCTGGATTTATCCCGCCAGTCGGAAGGAAACGAGAGTTTCGGAACATCACCAGTGGCACGTATGCTGGTCCGTACTTGTAATAATGCTTCCAGTACGATTCTGAGTGTGGTTCCTCCAAAGGTAAAGGACTGGATTGACAGCCGTTTTAATAATGATGAAATTATTCTGGAAGACAAAGCCAGCTTTGACCTGGTCCGTGCTTCGGTTAATGTGGTGCTTTCGGGATTGCTGATTGCGTTGGGTACTTCTCTGAAGCTGCCGCTTTCAACGACTTACGTGGCTTTTATGGTGGCAATGGGTAGTTCGTTGGCCGACCGTGCCTGGGGACGGGAAAGTGCGGTTTACCGTATTACCGGTGTGCTGTCGGTTATAGGCGGATGGTTTATTACGGCGGGAGCTGCTTTTACGATTTGCTTCCTGGTTGCTATCGTTATTCATTTCGGAGGCATTGCAGCGATGGCGGCGATGGTCGGCCTGGCAGTTTATATGTTGATACGTAGCCAGATTGCTTATAAGAAAAAGATGAAGAAAGAAGCCCTGAAGGAAGAAGTGAACACGACAGTTGCCAAACTGCGTGATACGACAGACAGCCGTGAAGCCCTTTCTTTGTTCCGTGAACATAGCCGCGAAGAATTACAGTCGGTATTGCTGTTTACTGCGGATGCACTCGACCGCTCCGTCCATGGTTTCATGAATGAGAATCTCCGGGAGCTGCGTAAAGTCCTGAATGAAATAGAAGAGAAAAAGATACATCTGAAGCAAGTAAAACGTGTCGGTACGCTGGGCGTAACGCATCTGGAACACGATATTGCCGTCGAAAAGGGATTGTATTATTATCAGGGGAATGATTTCGCCAGCGAGATTATCTTCAGTGTCCGCCGTCTGACAGAACCCAGCAAGGAGCATGTGGATAATAACTTCAGTCCGCTCAACGATATTCAGAAAGAAGATTTCAGCAAAATGACGGAGAGCATCATTACTTATCTGAAACGTTGCGCTGTCATGATTGAAACGAACGATTATCATCGTCTGGACGATGTCATAGTCGAATCCGTCTCCTTGACCAACCAGCTCACCGCCCTGAAAAAAGGTGAATTGAAACGTATACAGGGACAGAGCGGAAGTACGAAGGTAAGCATGGTCTATCTGAATATGGTACAAGAAGCGCAGAACGTTGTATCGTTTACTGCAAACCTGGTGAAAGTAAGCCGTAAATTCCAAAAGGAATAAGGATGAAAAACGGCACCGGGGCAAAATGCTTTATAGTGTTATCCGCTAGTCGATTACAGTTTCCTCGTAGTTTCCTAATAAGGAAATTGTAAGGAAACTATAAGAAGTTTATAAAGGAACTGTCAGGGAAGAAGATGCCGGCTTTATAATGCCAGCATCTTCTTTTCTTTTATCAGGTCGCTTTCGTCCATGCGGAGAGAAGGGACGGTGCACATTTTGATGTAATCGCCGGTCTGGCAGGTGTAGTCGTAATAGGATTGTTGTTCGGGCGTGAAGTCTTCTTTGGCTATCAGGCCGTTTTTCATTGCCAGAAACTCTTCGATGTCCGTACTTTCCGATTCCTTTATGAGGACGATACGGCGGGCGACCGGATTGCGGTTGTAATCCAGTCCCAGATATAAACCGCGCAGCTGGCGGGGATTCTTGAACATGGGAATTTGCAGATAGACAGTAACCAGCGTTAACGGGGGAACCGGATTTTCACTGAACATACAATAGAAGTTTTGAGGGTCCCCGTTTACCCCGATACCCCATTGTACTTCATCGTATGCATTGAGCCGGCCGATACGGATATGGTCCTTATTGTCGGACAATGTGATTATATAAGGTTCGCATTTCAGGCAATCGCTGGAGGAAGAGAGACTATAGCTGGTATATAACCCGCAGATGTTGGTCGTCTTCCGGGCGGAAAGAGATAATTCCTCGTTGAGCGACTCGATGAAAGGAATCCCTTTCTGTGTGTGCAATGCCGCCGGTTCCAGTTCGTCGAGCCGGTTCAGCGTGTTTTCCAGTCCTGAAAGCAGTTTTCTTTTGGATACGTTATTAACCAGCGATAGCGCCTGGTCGAGCGCCTCTTCCTGCGGCATTGTTTTGGCCGATTCAAAATAGGCGGGCAAGACGGTCGTATAGAGCGATGACAATACGCTCGGAGCCATTCCCACCCAATCGGCTATTTCTTTCATCTTCGTACCGTTGTTCCTTAAATATTCAATCCTTTTGTAGAGTTCTGAGAAGTCATTCATCATGTAATATTTTCTTTAATACAATACAAAATAACGCCCCGTTTGTTGCATTTCCGTTACATGAATGTTACATAAATATTTCTTTATAATTTATTGATATTTAGTTATATATTAATAATACATATTCATGTGTTCAGTAATATTCCTGTAATATCTCCGGGATACTTTTGCCGTCGAAAACAAAACGACAGCATGATGAATAATTTGTTACATATCAACGAAACAACCCGGAAACGTCTTTCCGATTTTCTTTTTATCCTTTGGGCCGGAGGGGCCGCCTTGTTATCCTATTCATTAGTATATGCATTACGCAAACCTTTTACGGCTGCCTCCTTTGAAAATGCGGAATTCTTCGATTTGGATTATAAAGTGGTGGTGACAATCTCACAGATACTGGGATATGTTATTTCCAAATTCATAGGGATTAAGCTGATTTCCGAGTTGAAACCGGAAGAACGGTTTAAGTTTATCCTCACTTCTGTGTTGCTGGCGGAGTCTTCGCTTATTTTATTCGGATTGCTTTCCACGCCGTTCAATGTGGCAGCCATGTTTCTGAACGGGTTGTCGCTGGGATGTATGTGGGGAGTCATTTTCAGTTTTATCGAAGGACGCCGGGTGACGGATATTCTGGCAAGCCTGCTGGGAGTCAGTATGGTGATTAGTTCGGGTACGGCCAAGTCTGTCGGGTTGTATGTCATGAACCATCTCCATGTGAACGAGTTCTGGATGCCGGCCCTGATTGGTGGCGTTGCGCTTCCCCTTTTGTTGTTGCTCGGTTGTGCGCTGAACAAACTTCCGGAGCCTAACAAAGAAGACATCGCCATGAAGTCTGAACGCGAAACGTTGAACGGACAGCAGCGCTGGGAGTTGTTTAAGAGCTTTATGCCTTTCCTCAGTATGCTTTTCGTGGCAAACATAGCCATTGTAGTCCTGCGGGATATAAAAGAAGACTTCCTGGTGAATATCATAGATGTCACTGCTTATTCTCCCTGGCTTTTTGCCCAGATTGACAGTGTGGTGACATTGATTATCCTGGGGATATTCGGTTTGATGGTCTTTGTGAAAGACAATCTGAAAGCATTATCCGTCCTGTTCGGTCTTATCATCGTGGGAATGATTGCAATGTCGGTCGTTTCTTTCGGGCAGGACCGGTTCCGTCTGTCGCCTGTGACATGGCTGTTTATCCAGAGCCTGTGCCTGTATATTGCCTATCTGACTTTCCAGACTATCTTTTTCGACCGGTTCATCGCCTGTTTCAAGATACGTGGAAATGTAGGGTTCTTTATCGTGACGACAGACTTCCTGGGGTATACCGGAACCGTATTGGTTCTTATCCTGAAAGAGTTTTGCAACCCCCATATTAATTGGGCGGTATTTTATAATCAACTAGCCGGTTATGTTGGCATCTTTTGTTGTATCACTTTCATCTGTTCTTTCGTATATTTGCATCAACGTTTCCGTAAAGAAACGGGTATGACAGCCGCCAGGGAAGAGACACTTGAAGCCACTCCGCAGAATGCCATCACCGTAGCCTGAGAGAAATAATAAAAACTAGTATATAAAGTTATGAAGAAGATTTCGTGTGTAATTATGGACTGGGCCGGAACGGCCGTCGATTTTGGTTGTTTCGCTCCTTTGAACGCCTTCCTGAAAGTCTTTTCGGAAGAAAAAGGAATAGACATTACTTACCGTCAGGCACGTGAGCCGATGGGACTTCTTAAGATAGACCATATCAAGGCTATTCTGAATATGCCGGAGGTGAATGATAAATTCCGTGCACGTTATGGCCGCGACTGGAATATGGACGACGTGAACGAGATGTATCAGAGTTTCGAAAAGCATCTGTTCGCTTCCCTGAAAAACTTTACGACTCCGATACCCGGTGTATTGGATACTATCCGACTGTTACGTGAAGACGGACTGAAGATTGGTTCGACAACCGGCTATACGCAAGCTATGATGGACGTGGTTCGTCCGGGTGCCGCTGCAAAAGGTTATGTGGTGGACAACCTGGTGACTCCCGATGATGTCCCCGCAGGCCGTCCGGCTCCCTATATGATTTATAAGAATATGATTGACCTGGCTATCCCGTCGGTGGATAATGTGGTGAAGGTGGGCGATACGATTGCCGATATTAAAGAGGGAGTGAATGCGAAAGTATGGACTGTCGGTCTTATAACGGGAAGCAACGAGATGGGGCTTTCGGAAGAAGAATACAACCGCCGCTCTGCCGACGAACTGGCCGGACTGAAACACGAAGTACGTGAACGCATGTTGGCTGCCGGTGCCCATTTCGCATTGGACAACATCACGGAACTTCCTGCTTGCATTGAGAAAATTAACAGATAAAATAAGGACATAATAGCTATCATTGAATATGAGAAATTATCTTTTACTGACACCCGGCCCATTAAGTACGTCACAGACCGTGCGCGAAGCCATGCTCCAGGATTGGTGTACCTGGGATAAAGATTATAATGGAGGAATCGTAACCCCAATCCGTAAAGGTCTGCTGGCTATCGCCGGACTGGATGAAAACGAATATACTGATGTGCTCCTGCAAGGCAGCGGAACCTACTGTGTGGAAGCAACCATCGGAGCCGCCGTGAAACCGACCGACAAATTGCTTATCCTTGCCAATGGTGCTTACGGGAAACGTATGGCGCAGATTGCCGGATATTACCATATCGACCATGTCCTGGTCTCTTTGCACGAAACAGAACTGATAACAGGCGAAGTTGCCCGCCGTGCCCTTGAAGAGAATCCGGGCATTACTCATCTTTCGATGGTACACAGCGAAACGACGACCGGCCTGCTGAACCCGATTGAAGAGGTGGCGGAAGTCATTCGCGGCAAGGGTATCACTTTTATTGTCGATGCCATGAGCAGCTTTGGCGGTGTACCTATCGACATGAAGAAGCTGGATATCGACTTCCTGGTGAGTAGTGCCAATAAATGTATCCAGGGAGTTCCCGGTTTCGGTTTTATCATTGCAAAGAGGGAAAAGCTGATGGCTTGCAAGGGTGTGGCCCGTTCATTGTCACTGGATATCTATGACCAGTGGGAAACGATGGAGAAGGGTGGAGGTAAATGGCGTTTCACGTCTCCCACACATGTAGTCCGTGCCTTTTACCAGGCTATGAAAGAGCTGAACGAAGAAGGAGGTATTGTCGCCCGTTACGAACGTTATAAAAAGAACCACCGTACATTGGTTGACGGAATGCGTGCACAAGGTTTCAAGACCTTGCTTCCCGATGCTTCCCAGGGTCCGATTATCACTTCTTTCCTTTATCCGCATGCAGGGTTTGATTTTAACGCATTCTATGCAGCTCTGAAGCAGAAAGGATTTGTGATTTATCCGGGTAAAATATCCGATGCGGATACTTTCCGTATCGGTAATATCGGCGATGTGTTTCCGGAAGATATGGAGAAGCTGCTGGAGGCAATCCGGAATACTGATTACAAATAGAATATAACTCTGAAAACAGTTGATATACTATATTATAACCGGATGTCGCCGCTCACTTCCGGTTATAATTAGCCCAATCTGAAAAAAATGCAAGAATAATGAGCCGATAATTGCTTTTATATTGTATATGATAATAATTTTGAGTACGTTTGCTCCCATTAAAAATCAAGTTATTCAGGAGATTGTTCGAAATTGATTCATCAGTGCCTATTTAGTTGATGGATGGTAGTAATTTAATAATAAAAGCAAATGAAACGGTCAGATTTAATTGCAGCTATAGCTGCTGAAAGTGGTTGTAGTAAGAAAGATGTAGATGCAATGCTTGAAGCATTTTGTTCTGTTGCGACTAATGCACTTCGCCAGAGGGACCCAATAGTGCTGAAAGGCTTTGGTACTCTTTCTCCAAGAGAGCAGAACAGTCGTCCGGCCCGCAATCCCAAGACAGGTGAGGTTGTTATTATCCCGAAACGTCTGAGTGTGAAGTTCAGCGTTGGTAAGTTCCTTTTTGAAGACCTGAACAAGTAACTGCTATCGGTGGGCGATGGAATCCCGCAGGACGAGTATTCCTTCCGGTCCCATATTGAATAGTAAGTCTACGATACTTAAGTTGGGGAGGAATCCGAATTTATCTCGAAATACCTGATAATAGGGTTGCGGGAGAAAGGCGGAATCTTCCCCTTCGTGTTTCGGGCGGATGATTTCCCGGAAATCGTTCGGTACTTCCGGCATGTAAACTTCCGTATAGACAACGTTCGGTTGCAGGTCCAGCAACCGGCAGACCAGCATGCGCAGCTCCTCGTTGAAATCAAACAGGAACTTATATTTCTTCTCGTAGAACGGTGCGAAATCTTCCTCATAATATTCAAAGAACGGACTCATATTATAAGCCGAGACTAGTGCATTCCAATGCAGGTGGCGCCAGTTCCCGTGGTCGGATATGCGGATATCCTTCGTCGGGCATTTCAGCGTGTCGGGCTTGACGATGGGGACGGAGAGTGACAGCGGACCGTTGGCAGCCGCGATTGTACAGCGGTTGCGGTAGGTTTGCTTCAGATAGTTTTCGGCTGTTTCTATCCGTACCTCTTCAAATTGGTAGAGTTTGCAGTATTGTTGTACCGGGCCCAGGTAGGCTGAAGAAATATATACAGGTTGCATGATTAGTTTACGGGTTTAAAAATTCGTTGCCGGTCTTTGCTGTACCAGCAGAGCCAGGCGTTTCCAATGATATGGTTGCGTGGGATGAATCCGAGGTGACGCGAATCCACCGCTTCGTTGGCATTGTCGGAAAGCATCCAGTAATAATCCTGATTGAAGAAGAAGAAATCTGTTTCCCGACCGTCCAGGAATAACTTCCCGTCACGGAACACGGCCTTGTCGCCGGCTTCGGCCCGGATGGCTTCACGGCAGGCGGTGAGTGCAGCTGCATTGAGGCGGTAGGCTCTGCCTTTTTGGGGAACAACCAGTTCGTACGTATCCATCGGGTTTTTAAGGAAACGGATGTTGGCATCTTCCGATAATTCTTCTCGTATCTGATATTCCTCAAAGGAAGTCAGGTTGAAGGAGATGCCGAACGATTCTTCTTTCATCTCCCTGAGCGGGATATTCAGTTTCTTCTGTGCTGCCAGTACTTCCTCCTGTGCCGCCTGTGTCACGATATAAGTATTGAGTGACCGGGGGGAATGAGGAATCAGCCTTCCGTTTACCCGGTATCCGTCATTACTAATCCGGATTGTGTCGCCCGGCATACCGATACAACGGCTCAGAAATAATGGGCTCGATGTCGTATCTTTCAGCAGCGGACTGGTAAATAGAACTACCCGGTTGCGCCCCGGGTTGTCTTTTTGCGGGAGCTTGTTCACCAGCATATAATCGCCTTTATGCAGGGCAACTTCCATGGAGTCGGTCGATACGCGATACGACTCCATACAGAAATAACGGATTACCATAACGCCCCCCACCAGCAACACGATTGTCACCAGCCATTTTACTGCGGATATGAAGGAGCGCTTTGTCATTATTCTTAATTCGGATGCACCATGCGGAACAGACGGTTCCAGCGGATACCACCGTCGAACAGGCTGCGGTCTTTATCCAGTGACAACCAGATAAGGATAGGCTTTCCTACGATATGGTCTTCCGGAACAAATCCCCAGGAGCGGCTGTCGGCACTGTTGTGACGGTTGTCGCCCATCATCCAGTAATAATCATATTTAAATGTATAGTCTGTTTCCGGCTTTCCGTTGATATAATATGTACCGTCTTTTTCTTCCAGTGTATTGTTTTCGTAGTTTTTGATGCAACGGCCGTATAGAGCTATGTTGCGTTCGTTCAGCGGTATTGTCGCCCCTTTCTTCGGAATCCACAGAGGACCGTAGTTGTCGCGTGTCCAACCTGTTTCATACCATGCCGGATAAGTCAATCCCGAAAATGCATCCGGTTCGATTACAATCTTTTTCACAATAGGCAGTTTCTCGGCTATCGCCAGTGCCTTCTTGGTCAGCGGCATGCGATAGACCGGATTGTACTGTCCGGGGGCAATCGATTCGAAACCGAGGAAAGACATTAAATCCTGGTAATATCCGTTGTTGGAAACCAGTATCCGGTCTTCTTTGCTTACGTTCATCAGGCGGAACTGTTCTTCCGTGATAGGGGAACCATCCGTTTCGACATAGTAACAGAACTGCATATTCTCCGGATTCTCTGCTGCTTTACCATCGATATATACCTGGTTGTCGCGTATTTCTATGGTGTCGCCCGGCATACCGATGCAACGTTTCACATAGTTTTCACGTTTGTCTACAGGACGGTAGACTACATCCCCGAAAGTGTTTTTATCCATCCAGATACGTTCGCGTCCGTGCTGCATAACCAGTTCGTCATAGCTCGGATTCTGCTGTTTCAGGGCGACTGTGTCGCCGGCAGGAAAGTTGAACACCACGATATCATTGCGTTTTACATGACCGAAACCTTTCACCCGTTTGTAACCCCATTCCGGCCAGTCCAGATATGATTTACAGTTGAAGAACGGCAGCGTGTTCTGTACCAGCGGGAACGACAGCGGCGTGTTCGGGACACGCGGACCGTAACTCAGCTTGCTTACAAACAGATAATCGCCTACCAATAAAGATTTCTCCAACGAAGAACTCGGAATCTGATAATTCTGGAAGATGAACAGATTAATGAAATAGACGGCAATCAGTGCAAACAGGATATCGTCCACCCATTCCAACGCATTTCGTACTGCTGGGTTCTTTGATCGTTTCCAGGCTCCCCAGGGAATATATTTTGTCAGGAAAATATCTACGAGTACAATCAACCCGAGCAACAACCAGAGGTTCTGCATCCAGATTGAAAAGAGTATATACAGCACGGCAGAGATGCCGAACTTAATCCATTGTTTCTTGGAAATTTGTTTCATTTGCTGACTAATGTGGAATTAAAATTTAAGCATATCGTCCATACCCAGAAAGCCTTTCTTCCCGGCGGTAAATTCAGCGGCAACGACAGCGCCGAGTGCGAAACCTGCGCGGCTCTTGGCGTCATGTTTGATACTGATATAGTCGACATCCGACTCATAGGTCACCTCGTGGATGCCCGGCACTTCGCCTTCGCGGATGGCGTGGATTGGCAGGTCGGTTGGCTGTTCGGCTGTTTCCAGTGTCCAACGGTCTTTTCGGTCTACGTTTTCAATGATTCCTTCTGCCAGTGTGATAGCGGTACCGCTCGGAGCATCCAGTTTGTGGATATGGTGCGTTTCCGTCATGCTGATATTGTAGGAAGGAAAATTATTCATGATTTTCGCCAGGTACTTGTTGAGGGCGAAAAAGATATTTACTCCGATGCTGAAATTGGAAGCGTAGAAGAATGTCTTGCTTTCCTTTTCACATTTCTCTTTTATTTCGCCGATACGGTCCAGCCAGCCGGTTGTGCCGGAAACAACGGGAACGCCGGCAGCGAAACTCTTCATATAATTGTCGAATGCCGTGGCCGGAGTCGTGAACTCGATGGCTACATCTGCGCTCTTGAAATTAGCTGACTGAAATTCTTCCGGGTTGTTTATATCTACGATAGAGACGATTTGGTGTCCTCTGTTCAATGCAATCTGCTCGATGGTTTTACCCATCTTTCCGTAACCGATAAGTGCAATCTTCATAATCTTTTCAGAATAAAATGAATAAATAAGCTAATAACTTAGCCTTCAGGGGTGCAAATATAAAGAAAATGAATTAGATTTGTGGCATAAATCTTAACTCTGAAAAGAATATGGAACGTTTATTACATTATGTTTGGAAATACAGACTGTATCCAACGACTTCGCTTCTTACTACTGACGGACGTACAGTATCGGTCATTGACCCCGGAACACCCAATACCGACGCGGGCCCGGACTTCTTCAATGCAAAGATGAAAATAGACGGTACTTTGTGGGCTGGGTGTGTTGAAATCCATGACAAAGCCTCCGACTGGCTGCTTCATCGCCATGATAAGGACAAGGCTTATGATGCCGTTGTTCTCCATATTGTGGAGGTGTCGGACTGTATCGTTTACCGGATGAACGGAGAGGTTATTCCGCAAATGGAACTGGCAGTGCCGGAGTCGGTTGTGCGGAATATCGACTGGTTGCTTCATCATGACAACTCTCTTCCCTGTGCCGGATATATCCCTCAAATGGAGCCCGTTCACATTACATCGTGGCTGGGGGCTCTGCTCGGCGAACGGCTGGAACGGAAAACGGCCGATATATTCCGTTTGCTGGACCAGTATGCCGGTGACTGGAACGAAGTCTTTTATATTACTTTAACCCGCAATTTCGGTTTCGGTGTGAATAACGACATCTTCGAGCGTCTTGCCAAGAGCTTACCGCTCAGGTATATTCAGAAGCAACGCGGCAGCAGTTCGCAGGTCGAAGCGATGCTGTTCGGACAGGCCGGGATGCTGAATGAAGCGATCGATTGCCCTTATTATCGTTTGCTGCAACGCGAGTATCAGTTTCTTCGCTATAAATTCGGATTGACTCCGCTGGACTGTTCTCAATTCAGGAACCTTCGTATCCGGCCCATCAATTTCCCCTGTCTGAAGTTGGCGCAACTGGCGGCTGTCTGGATGCAATACGATACCTTGTTTTCTGTTATCCTGACGGCAGGCAGTATCGGTGAGATTAAGCAATGTCTGCGTGTCACACCTTCCGCTTATTGGGAGACGCATTATCATTTCCGGAGCGCTTCCGCTATAAAAGAGAAAACAGTCGGGGAGAATTCTTTGTGTATATTGTTGATAAATACGGTAGTTCCCATTCTTTTCGCTTACGGAGTCAGGAATAAGCAACCCGAATACTGCGAGCGTGCAATCCGTATCCTTGAAAATCTTCCTCCGGAGAAAAATACGATTGTTTCGGGTTTTAGCCGGGCAGGGATAAAAGTCTGCCATGCAGGCGACAGTCAGGCGCTGATTCAATTGAAACGGGAGTATTGCGAGAAGAAGAAATGTTTGTATTGCCGGATCGGGTACAGGTATCTGAAACGGGGTATTCCCTCTTTATAGAATGCAAAGATTTCTTATTTAGCGTATATATCACTATTAGTCACCGGATTTTTCCCTATTTTTGCCATCTGATTAAAAAGCGATTGAATGGGTAACAGATATATAAAAGATTTATTGCTGGTACTGTGCGGAGTGTTTCTGTTGGTAACCATGTATTCGTGTGCCAATATGGCTTCTCCGAACGGGGGACCTTACGACGAGACCCCCCCTAAATTCATAAGCAGTCTGCCTGCCCCTAATCAGACGAATTATAAGGGGAAGAAGGTGGAGATTCTGTTTGATGAACTGGTTCAGCTGGACAAGCCGTCGGAGAATGTAATCATCACGCCGCCGCAGATGCAATTACCTGTGATCCGTGCCGCGGGAAAGAAGGTCGTGGTCGAACTGAAAGATACACTGAAAGAAAATACGACTTATACGATCGACTTCACCAACTCGATCTCCGATAATAACGAGAAGAATGTATTCGAGAATTTCTCCTTTGCCTTCTCTACCGGTGATGTGATCGATACGCTGGAGGTATCGGGTATCTTGCTGAATGCCGAAAACCTGGAACCTATGCCCGGTATCACGATCGGTCTGCATAAGAACCTGGAGGATTCGGCATTTGTGAAACTGCCTTTCGACCGTACTTCGCGCACGAACGATAAAGGACAGTTCACCATTCGCAATATCTCTCCGGGCAGTTACCGTATTTTCGGTCTGAACGATGTCAACCGCGACTATAAATTCGACCAGCCGGGCGAGGAGATTGCGTTTAACGACTCCATTATCATCCCTTCGCTGGAGTTGACCACCCGGCAGGATACGCTTTGGAAAGACAGCCTGACTATCGATACGATCCGTACGGTTGCCTATACGCGTTATTTCCCGGATGATATCGAATTGCGTCTGTTCAAGGAAAACTTCGTGCGCCAGTATCTGCTGAAACCGGAGCGGCAGCAGGAAAACTTGCTGACCATACGGTTCAACGCTCCGCTGGATACCGTACCGCTTCCGAAGCCACTTAACTTTACGCCGGAGAATCCTGACTGGTTCTTTACACAGGAAACGGAGGCGGGAAAAGGCGTTAATTTTTGGCTGACCGATTCGCTGGTATGGAAACAAGATACGTTGCAGGTGGAACTGTCGTATCCGAAGAGCGACTCGCTGAACGTTCTCCGACCGCAAACCGATACGCTTCAGTTTGTGATGCGCCGCCGTCCCGAAAAGAAGAAAAAGAAGAAAGATGACGAGCCGGAACCGATCGTCTTCCTGGGTATGCAGATCGACGCACCCGGTTCGATGGACTTGTTCGATACCGTATCCGTTACGTTCAATGAACCGATCCTCGAACTGCCGAAGGAAGTCTTCTATCTGGACCAGAAGGTCGATACGGTATGGACTCCGGTTGATTTCGAGCTTTTCCCGGACTCTGCCAACAGCCTGAATTACTTCATTCGCCGTCCGTGGAAATATGCCGAGGAGTATCGCCTGTCGGTGGACTCCGCAACGATCTTCAGTCTTTATGGCAAGTGGAACGAACCGTATTCGGCTGAGTTCAAGATCAAGAAAGAGGATGAATACGGACACTTATATATTAATGTAGAAGGAATTGATACGACCGCTTATGTGGAATTGCTGAACGGTAGTGATGCCCCGGTGCGGAAGGCGAAGGTGAAGAACGGCGGTGTCCTTTTCATGGACCTGAAACCGGACAAGTATTACGCACGCCTGGTGGTCGACCTGAATGACAACGGCAAATGGGATACCGGCAATTATGCCGATAAACGCCAGCCGGAAGAAGTCTTTTATTCGCCAGTTCAGTACAACGTATTGCAGAACTGGCAGGTAGAAGAGACTTGGAATGTCAAGGCAACCCCATGGGCAAAACAGAAACCTATCGAGATTACAAAGAATAAGCCGAAAGAGGCAACCAAGAAGAAAAGAAATTACAAAGATGAAGGACAACAGAAGTCTTCTTCGCGCAATAGCGGTATGGGCGGCAGCATGGGCATGCCGTTCTAAAGGAACCGGTTTATGTCTGCCGGTCCTGTTGTTGCTCCTTTCCGGAGTGGCCGGTGCGCAGACTATTCCGGTGAAAGAGCGGTTCAATGCCGGTGAGGAGGTGCAATATGAATTGTACTTCAAATGGGGTATTCTGATGCCACGCGCCGGACAGGCAACCTTATCCATTAAAGATACCCGCTATGAGGATAATCCGGCTTATCATTATAATCTGTTATTCCGTACTTCCGGCATGTTTGAGAAGATATTCTCCATGCGTGATACGATCGACTGTTATTTCACACCCGAGATGCTGTTGCTCCGTAGCGAGAAGCGGGTGAATGAGAATGACTACTATCTGATCGACGACCTGAAGTTCTCTTATAGTACAGGGAAGACTTCGGCCCATTCCCATCGCTATACGCCTTCACGGACGAAGATCGACACGATGATCGTTTCCGAACAATATATGTTCGATATGCTGGGTGCCACCATGTATCTCCGCTCGCTGGACTGGGATAACATGAAACAGGGCGATGAATTTCCGTTTCATGTGGTGATCGGACGGGACCGGATCAACATCAGTTTCCGCTATACCGGGCAGCAGATCGTGGAACGCAACGAGACACTGAAATACCGTACCCGACATTTCTATATCGATATTTTTGACGACGCTTTCACCCAAAGCAAGGCGGCCGCCGAAATATGGATCGGGGACGATGAAAACCATATCCCGGTCAAGATTCGTGCCAAGCTGAAGATAGGAGCGGCCGAGGTCTATTACAAATCATCCAAAGGATTGCGTTACCCGCTTACTTCGCGGGTGGAAATTCCCCGGCGTTAGGCAGTGAGAGAGTGAAACGTGTTTCGGAGTAAGGTTGTGAACTGACCAGGAGTTCGCCGCCATGCATCCGTACGATCTGGCGTGAAAGGCTCAGGCCGATACCCGTACCTTTGTTCTTGGTGGTGAAGAAAGGAATGAAAATGTCTTCCAGCATATCGTGGGGGATGCCCGGCCCGTTATCCGTTACTTCTATCAGGGTCGTGGTGCCGGGTTGTTTTACCGTGAGTGAGATTTCACCGTTATCCTGTCCTTCCAATGCTTCCATCGCATTTTTCAACAAGTTGATCAAGACCTGTGAGAGCAGTTCTTCATCGGCATTGACTGTTATTTCGTCCTGGCAGAGGTAAACAGTCAGACCGATCTGTAAACGTTGCAGGTCCGACTGGAACAGCAGTTCGATGTTGCGTACCTGGCGGGAGAGGGAGAACGGATTGGGATTGGGAGCCTGCAACCGTGCCAGTTGGCGGTATGAATTGGTGAAGTTCATAAGGCTCTGTCCCTGGCTCTTGATCGTATCCAGTCCGCGGACCGTCTTCCGGATGGTGGCGTCGTTGATCTCGTCGCAGCTTTTCGTCGTGTCGTTGCTCCGGTAATAGGAGAGGAGCGTGCCTGAGAGGGAGACGATCGGAGCGATCGAGTTCATGATCTCGTGGGTCAGGACGTGCATCAACTTGTCGTATGCCTCGTATTCTTTCCGTAACAGTTCGCGTTCGAACTCTTTCTGCTTGCTCTCCGTCATCAGGCGGTGGATGCGGTTGAATGCCGTATGCAGGCGGCGTTGTTCTTCCGGTCCGCTGTTTTCGGGGAAGTAAAGCATCGACTCATTGTCTTCGATGGCATCGAGGAACAGTTGGATACGGCGGTTCGATGTATTGAGGAAATAGACGAGGATCCCGACCAGCCATAAGGCGATCAGTAGGGTGACGCATCCCAGTATGATGGCTTTACCGGTGATAATACCCGTTAGTCCCACGCCGGTAACAAGGAGGATGAGCGCGACCTGGAAGACTATCTTCAGATAGATGCGTGTGCTGAACATTCGTTTCACAGGTTGAACCGTTTTAGTTTGTTATATAAGGTCTGCCGGCTTACCCCCAGTTGCTCGGCGGCAGCGGTCAGGTTGCCGTCGTTCTGGGTAATAGCCGCCTCGATCGTCTTGCGTTCCACTTCTCCCAGGTTGGGGGCATCGGAGAACGAGACGGATTTTCCGGGACGGATAAAGAGGTCGGCGGCACGGATTACATTTTTCTCGGCCAGGATCACTGCTTTCTCGATGGTATGTTGCAGTTCGCGTATGTTGCCCGGCCAGTCGTAACGTTCCAGTTTGGCGGCTGCCTGCGGATGGATGGTCAGGCCCGGCTGATTATACAAGGCCGTATACTTTTTCAGGAAGTAGTCGATGAAAAGGGGAATATCTTCCCGGCGGTTCCTGAGAGGCGGTATCTCTATTTGTATGGTGTTGATGCGATAGTAGAGATCCTCCCGGAAAAGAGATTGCTTCACCAGTTCCGGCAGGTCGCGGTTGGTGGCGGCGATCAGACGTATGTCGATCGGGATTTTGCGGTTGCTTCCCAATCGGGTGACTTCGCGGTTCTGCAGGGCGGCGAGCAGTTTGGCTTGCAGGCCGACCGGGAGGTTGCCTATTTCATCCAGAAACAGGGTGCTTCCGCTGGCAGCCTCGAATTTACCCGGCCGGCTTTCGCGGGCATCGGTAAAGGCACCTTTTTCATGTCCGAACAGTTCGCTTTCGAAAAGGGATTCACTGACAGCTCCCATGTCCACGTTGATCATTTCCCGGCGGCTGCGGAGCGACAGGCGGTGTATTTCGCGGGCGAGCATTTCTTTACCTGTACCGTTCTCGCCGGTGATAAGGATGTTCGCATCCGTTTTGGCAACCTTGGTCACGACCTTGATCAGTTTCATCATAACGGCGGAGTGGCCGATGATCATGGCTGGTTCCGCAGGGCGGTCGGGTCGGTTACGATCGGTCTTCTGTTTGACCTTTTCCCGTTCTACGGCTTGTAAGGCGGCGTGTATCTTTTCGAGCAGGACTTCGTTGTCCCAGGGTTTGAGTATAAAATCAACGGCTCCGCTTTTCAAGGCTTTGACAGCCAGTTCCACATCTCCGTAGGCGGTAAGCATGATGACCGGCAGTTCGGGGGCTATTTCCTGGATACGGCGTAGCCAGAACAGGCCTTCGTTTCCGGTGTTTACGCCTGCGGAGAAATTCATATCTAGAATGACAAGGTCGACCGGCATCGTATCCAGCACGGATAAGATGCTGTTCGGGTTGGAGGCGGTCTCTACCCGTTCGAATTCATCTTCCAATAATAATTCGAGCGAAGTCAGTACACTTTTATTATCATCTACAATGAGAACTGTTCCGGTTTGCATACGATTAATTTTTCCGTAAAGGTATCGGCTTCCGGGGTACTTTGCAAATGAGCGTCAAAATATTTGACACTAATAACAGGATAATATAACACTATAGTCCTAATCCGATTAGCACTCGTATGCTAAGGCAGTCAGCACAGTAGTGCTGGTGAGGGTAACACTACTGTGCTGGTCCCGTATCCGACATAGAAGCAGGGCCTGTTCTTTTATGATTGACACATCAGCGTCCATATTTTTGACAATCGGGCGTCCATATATTTTACACTTTGCGAGGCTGTTTCTTTTGTGAGTTATGATAATCAGTCAGTATGAAATGTGGCACGCCTTTTGCCTTTACATGTACATGATGAAAATGCAAATAACAATTAAATATGGATGGAGGTTAGCCTGCCTGTTGCTGTTTGGTTCGGTAGTGGGAGCAGGTGCACAGGAATCCTGGAGTGTCGACTCTTGCATGCGCTATGCGCTGGAGAGGAACCTGGCACTGAAAAACAGCCGGTTGGATACCCGTATCGCTCGCGAAGACTTTACGGCGGCGATAGGAGATTTCCTGCCTTCGGTCAGTACCAGCGGGGCTTTCGGGAAACGGATGGGACGTTCGGTCGACCCGAAAACGAATTTGTATACCACCTCTTCCTTCGTGGAAAGTACGCTGGGAGTCGATATATCATTGCCTGTTTTCGACGGGTTCAAACGTATCAACCGGGCACAGTTCACCCGGCTGAACAGGCAACTGAGCAGCGTTGCCGGGAAAGCGGAGGAGAACCGGGTGGCTTTCGAGGTGATGGATGCTTATTATGTATATATCTTTGACAGAAAGATGAGTGCCCTGGCTGCCGAACAACGTAAGCTAAGCGAGCGTTACCATGAGCAGATGCTTGAATATGTGGACCTCGGCCTTCGTTCACCCTCTGACCTTCAGGAGGTGAAAGCCCGTTTGCAGAGCGATATTTATCAGGAGACGGTGAAGAAGAAGACGGAGCGTCTTTCTTTTCTTGCACTAAAAGAGTTGTTGCAGATGCGCGATTCGGACTCTTTATCCGTTAGTGACAGAGAGGGGGATGACGGCGAGTTGCCGCTTCTTGCCGGTTATTCGGCTCCGGAAGTGTATGCAGAGTCGGAAACTGCGCTTCCCGAGTTCCGGATGATGGATTTGCGGGAACAGGCGTCGCGAAAGTCGCTTGCCATCGCGTCGGGAGCTTTCTCGCCTTCCATCCGGGCGGATTTCAGTCTTTATTCGAGTTACTATGACACGGAACGCGATGCGGACGGACATATCTCCTCGTTCGGGCAGCAGATGAAAAACAATTGGAACAAATATATAGGTCTGCGGGTATCTTTCCCTATATTCAGCGGTTTGTCCCGCTTTACGGCAGTCAGGAAAGAGCGTTTCCGCCTGCAACAGATAAGGAATAACAACGACCAGCAACGAATATCCTTATATAAGGAGATAGAAGATGCCTGCCTTTCCTTACAGGCTTCGGCAGAGGAACATCACCAGGCGAAACTGCAATTGCAGGCAGCTGCAACCACCCTCAAAGAGAACGAGGAGAAGTGGGAGGAAGGGATGGTTTCCGTCTTCGAACTGATGGAGAAGCGTAACCTGTATATCCAGACCAAAGCAGAACTGGCCCGTACCCGGCTGCAATATGACCTGAAACACCGGATGGTCGAGTTTTACCGTACCGGTTCATTTTTAGTAAAATAACAACAAAGAACAGATATGAATAACAACATGGACACCCCTATCGAACGGAAATCCCGTTTGAAGAAGAAACATCTGTATGCGATGGCAGGAGGCGCTTTCCTCCTGGTCTGCCTGCTTTACTTTATTTTCCGCGATACCTCTTCCTCCATGAAAGTGGACAAGGAACGGCTGACCATCTCCACCATCGTCCAGGGTGAGTTTAATGATTATATCCGTGTGATAGGGCAGGTGCTCCCGGACCGTATCATCTACCTCGATGCCATCGAGGGCGGTCGGGTGGAAGAACGCCTGATAGAAGAAGGGGCACAGGTCAAGGCCGGTGATGTTATCCTCCGCCTGAGTAACCCGCTGCTGAATATCGGTATCCTGCAAAGCGAGGCAGACCTTGCTTATCAGGAGAACGAACTCCGTAACACCCGCATCAGCATGGAACAGGAACATCTGCGTCTGCAACAGGACCGTATCAGCCTCAACAAAGAACTGGTACAGAAGGACCGCCGTTACCGCCAATACGAACGCCTGTACAACAAACAACTCCTGGCGCGTGAAGATTTCCTGCAGGCAAAGGAAGACTATGAAAGCGCCCGCGACCAGCTTGTCGTGCTAGACCAGCGTATCCGCCAGGACGACCTTTTCCGCAGCAGCCAGCTGGAGAGCCTGGATGAGAATATCCGGAACATGAAACGGAGCCTCTCCCTCGTCCGCGAACGGTTGGAGAACCTGAAGGTGAAAGCGCCCGTCAGCGGCCAGCTGGGTAATCTCGAAGCACAGATAGGGCAGTCTATCGCCCAGGGGGAACGTATCGGGCAGGTCATCACCCCCGAACTGAAGGTGGAGGCCAAGATTGACGAACATTATGTGGAGCGGGTGATGCCCGGCCTCCCCGCCAGCTTCGAGCGTGAAGGAAAGACCTACGACATGGAAGTGACGAAAGTCTACCCCGAAGTGCGCGACGGCCAGTTCCGTACCGACCTTCATTTTACCGGAGGACGTCCGGAGAATATCCGTGCCGGGCAGACCTATCACCTGAACCTGCAACTGGGTGATCCCGTACAGGCCATCCTGATTCCCCGTGGCAGCTTCTACCAGGCAAGCGGCGGCCTGTATGTATATGTCGTGGATGAGGACGAGACTGTCGCCCGTCGCCGTCCGGTGAAGATAGGCCGCCAGAATCCGCAGTATTATGAAGTGACCGAAGGAGTGAAACCGGGAGAGAAAGTGATTATCTCCGGCTATGAACTGTTCGGTGAAAACGAACGATTGATTATCAGATAACAGAAAGGATAAAGATGGATTATCTCTCTCAAGTCATGAAAAGCCAGCGCGCCCGCAAGTCACTTTCGGTCATTAATATCTTCGGCCTGTCGGTGTGTATCTCTGCCGCCCTGCTGATTCTGCTCTATGTCCGTTTCGAACTGAGCTACGACTCTTTCCATGACGGCGACCGCGTGTACCGTGTCGAAAGCCGTTTGTATGAGGGAGCAATGCTGACGGATAATTGGGCGACGACCGCATTCGGCCACGGTCCGGTGATGAGCCGGGAGATACCGGGCATCGAAAAGTTCGTCCGGCTGACCGCCCAGGACCGGGAACAGGTGGTTACCTATCAGGATAAGCAGTTCGCCGAAAGCCGCTATTGTTTTGCCGAACCAACCTTTTTCGACCTCTTCCGTTTCCCTATTCTGAAAGGGGAGAGAGACGGCCAGCTGACCCGTCCCAATACCGCCGTGCTGACGGAAAGTGCCGCCCACCGTTATTTCGGCGAGGCGGAGCCGTTGGGCAAAATCCTGACCTTCCGCACGTCGACAGCCGAACAACATTTCGAAGTGACAGGCATTATTGCCGACATGCCGGCCAATTCACATCTGCATTATGATTTCCTGCTGTCTTATTCCACGATACCGAAGGAACGGCAGGATATTTGGTATATTCACGGCGTCTATACGTATGTCCGCCTGGAACCGGGGAAAAAACCGGAAGATATAGAAAACGCCTTTGCCGCTATTTCAGATAAATACAAAACCGCAGCTTTGAAGCATAAGGACTGGAAGGTGGAGTTAATCCCATTGAAAGATATTCACCTGACTCCGCAGAAGTCGTATGAGAAGGAGACGAAAGGCAGCCGTACCGCCGTGTATATCCTTTCGGTGATGGCGATTGCCCTGTTGCTGACAGGCTGGGTCAATGCGTTGAACCTGATGGTGGCGCGTTTCCTGGAACGGGGAAAAGAGTTCGGAGTGCGTAAAGCCTTCGGTGCCTCCCGTCGTCAGATGCTGTTGCAGGGACTGACGGAGGCCGGCATCGTCAACCTGCTGGCAACCTTGATTGCGCTCGGTTGGTTGGAGGTATTGCTGCCGCTTGTCTATACCTGGGCGGAACATGATTTTGGTGCCGATATATTAGTACAATCGCAGTTCTGGCTGGCCGTAGCGGTTATTGCCGGGCTGGGGACGCTTTTCACCGGCTTATATCCTTCCTATCTGCTGACACGCATCCGTCCGTCGGATATCATACGCGGGAAGTTATTACATAGCCGGAAAGGCAATAAGATGCGGAAAACATTGATTGTCGTGCAGTTTGTCGCCTCCTTTATCTTGATAACGGGCACGTTTGTCGTTATCTCCCAGGTTCGCTACATGCAGAAGGAGGCCGCTTCTCCCGGGACAGACCGGATCATCGTATTGAAATATCCCTCTTTTACAGATGAACTGTCCGTCAGGATGGAAAGCTTCAAGAAAGAACTGAAGCGGAAGACGTATGTCCGCCAGGTGACTGTTTCCGGTGCCGTGCCGGGGGTGGAGGTCGCCAATTATTTTGCCAACCGTCCGTTCGGCAGCGACCCGTCCGAGGTGAAACTGATTCAGATGTTCGCTGTCGATTACGATTACCTGGCCACCTATTCGCCGGAGATGGTCTGCGGCAGGGGATTCTCGGAAGAGTATGGAGATGAACTGAATAAGGTCGTGCTGAACGAAGAGGCCGTCCGCCTCCTGGGTTTCCCTTCTGCGGAAGCGGCTTTAGGCAAACAACTGACGATGGAAGTGCTGCAAGACCCTCTCCAGGTGATAGGGGTGGCGAGGAACTATTACCAGCAGTCGCTGGCCGTCCCTTATAAGCCAATCATCTTCTTCCTGAAAGACCGCGTTCCGATTATCGGGACACCCTATATTTCCATCCGCATGGACGGTGTGGCCGGTCCGGCCCGTCTGGCGGAGATAGAACAAATCTATCGCGATTTCTTCCCGACTTCGTTGTTCTCTTATTTCTTCCTCGACGATTTCAACAGGAACCAGTATAAGGAAGACCGGAATTTCGGATGGATATTTGCCGCATCGTCTTTGCTGGCCGTCTTTGTCGCCTGCCTGGGATTGTGGGTAATCACGCTTTTCTCGACCCTCTCGCGGGTGAAGGAAGTGGGAATACGTAAGGTGCTGGGAGCGGGTAAAAGGAATCTTTTTGTAGTTTTGACGCGTGAATTATTGCTCCTTACGGTACTTGCGTCCGTGATAGGTATTCCCGTGTCCGCTTTCCTGATGAATAGCTGGCTTGAAAGCTATGCGTTTCATATCCCGTTGCCCTGGTGGAGTTATGCGGTGGCGTTCGTGCTACTGATGTGTATCGCTTTCGGGACGATTGCCCGGCAGGTATGGCGCATCATCCGCCTGAAACCGATGTATATTTTAAGGAGTGAATAATTTATAAATAGGAACATATGATTAAAACAGAGAATCTGTCTATGCTCTTCACCACGGAAGACGTACAGACCAAAGCATTGAATGAAGTAAGCCTGGAGATAAAGAAAGGCGAGTTTGTGGCTATCATGGGGCCTTCGGGTTGTGGCAAGTCCACCTTGCTGAATATCCTGGGAACGCTTGATTCGTCAACTTCGGGCAAATACTTCTTCGATGGAAAGGAGATCGATAAGATGAGCGAGAGCCAACTGACTTCTTTCCGTAAGGGGAATATCGGCTTTGTATTCCAGAACTTCAACCTGATTGACGAACTGACGGTCTATGAAAATGTAGAACTGCCCCTTGTCTATCTGAACAGCAAGAAGTCCGAACGCAAAAAGAAGGTGATGGAGGTGCTTGAACGTATGAATATCGCCCATCGTGCCGGCCATTTCCCGCAGCAATTATCCGGTGGCCAGCAGCAACGTGTGGCTATTGCCCGTGCAGTGGTAACCGACTGTCCCCTGATTCTGGCGGATGAGCCGACGGGTAACCTGGATTCGACAAACGGCCTCGAAGTAATGGAACTGCTCAGCGAACTGAACCGGCAGGGAACGACGGTCGTTATCGTCACCCACTCCCAGCGGGACGCGAAGTTTGCCCACCGGGTCATTCATTTGCTGGACGGGCGGATTGTATCGGAGGAGAAACGATGACGGTAATCACAGACAGGATAAAGTGAAGTACTAATATTTTATTGACAGATTCAGAATACTATGATTATTTCAAACTATTGGAACAGTGCCCTGCGCAGCCTGACGAAAAAGAAAGGCTTCAGTGCAATCAATATAATCGGCCTGGCAATCGGTATGGCGGCCGCCCTGCTGATTCTGACCTACGTGGCTTTCGAATATAGCTACGACGATATGCACAGCCGTGCCGACCGCATCTTCCGCGTGGAAGCACGTTTCTACGAAAACGGCGAACTGACGGATAACTGGGCGAGCAGTTCGGCCGGCTACGCCACCGCTATGAAACGTAACCTGGCGGGCGTGGAGGATTATACCCGCGTCGGCAGCCAGTACTATCCGGAGCAGGTCGTGAAATACAACGAACTGCTCTACCGTGAGACTGGCATCGGGTATGCCGAGAAGAATTATTTCAACTTCTTCGATTATGAATTACTGAAAGGGGATAAGAATACCTGCCTCGACGGGCCGAACAAGGTGGTGATAACCGAGCGCATCGCCAATAAATACTTCAAAGGGGCCGACCCGATTGGGAAGATACTGATTTTCCGCAGCAATATCGGCGAAGAGGCGTGCGAAGTGACCGGCATCATGAAAGATATGCCCGTCAATTCGCATGTGCGTTACAGTATGATGATCTCCTACGAAACTCTTCCGAAATGGATGGATGAATACTGGTATCGCCACGAAGTGTACTCATACGTCCTTCTGAAGTCGCCCGCCCTGAAGAAACAGGTGGAAGAAGCCTTCCCCGCAATGGCGGAGAAATACAAGACGGAAGAGGCGCTGAAGAATAAGACCTGGGCAATCGAATTGACCAACCTGCGCGATATCCACCTGAATCCGCAGAAGGCGTATGAGCCGGAGACGAAGGGGAACAGTTCTTCCATGCTGGTGCTGATATGTACGGCGTTGGCGATCCTGTGCATTGCCTGGATCAATTATATCAATATGACGGTTGCCCGCTCGATGGAACGGGCCAAAGAGATCGGCATTCGAAGGGCTTCGGGGGCGAGCCGCCGGCAAATCGTGGCGCAGTTCCTGTTCGAATCGCTGATAACGAACGGGATTGCCTTTATCCTGGCTATCGGGTTGATGGAGGCGTTGATGCCTGCTTTTAACAGCCTGACCGGGCGTGACCTGGGATTCTCTGTGTGGGTGACGACCTCGTTGGGGTGGATGCTGTTGTTGATTTTCGCCTTGGGCGTGTTCCTGTCCGGTTTCTATCCGGCGACGATTTTGTCGGGTATTAAGCCAATCCGGATGCTGAAAGGGAAATTCACACATACGAAGAATGCGGCGACGACTCGTAAGGTGCTGGTCGTTTTGCAATATACGGCATCAATGGCTTTGCTCTGCGGGACGCTGATCGTGTATGCACAGTTGCAGTTTATGCGTCAGGCCTCGCTGGGTGTCCGTGTGGACCAGACGTTGGTGTTGAAATTTCCGGCGCATTGCGAGGAACTGTCTACGAAGCTGACAGCGATGAAAAGGGAGTTAAAGGCGTTGCCTTCCGTAAAGAATGTGACGGTTTCCGGTGCCGTTCCCGGGACGGAGGTGGCTGATTTCCTGTCTATTGTCCGTTTGAGTGATGCCACAAAGCAAACCCGCCTGCTGGAAATGCTCAGTTGCGATTACTATTATCTGGATGCCTACGACCTGAAGTTTGTTGCCGGCCGTGGTTTCGGGGAGGATTTCGGTGGTGATGTATATAATATCGTCCTGAATGAAGCAGCCGTCCGTACATTGGGCTTTGCCTCGGCCGATGCCGCGATTGGCGAACGTCTTTCCGTGGAGACGGTAGACCAGCCGATGAAGATTATCGGTGTGGTGAAAGATTATCATCAGCAGTCCCTGAATAAAGGCTATACACCTATCCTGTTCGCCCTTCACGACAAACTGAGCTGGATGAAGCAGCGTTATATCTCCGTGGTGATGGAGAATGCCAATCCTCGTGAGTTGGTGAAGCAGGCGGAGACGGTCTGGAACCGTTATTTCCCGGATTCCAGCTATGATTATTTCTTCCTCGACCAGTTCTTCGACCAGCAATACCGGCAGGATGAGGTGTTCGGGTTGATTGTAGCTCTCTTTGCGATACTGGCGATTTTCATCTCCTGCATGGGACTTTGGGTGCTGGTGATGTTCTCCTGTTCGACCCGTGTTCGTGAAATGGGTATACGTAAAGTCTTGGGTGCTTCCAAAATACAGCTGTTCTATGAACTGGGACGTGAGTTCTTTGTCCTGATCGGCATTGCGATAGTGATAGCTCTTCCTCTCTCCTGGTGGGTCATGGACGGCTGGCTGAGCAATTATTCGTTCCGCACCGGCTGGAAAGCCTGGTTCTTCCTGGTTCCGGTGATTTTGTTGTGTGTGATTTCCCTGTTGACCATAGGCTGGCAGACTGCTAAAACAATCCTTAGCAAACCTGCCCGGTCGTTGCGGTACGAGTAAAATAATGTGCCAATATGCCAATGGAAATAGCATTCCTCATATTGGCACATTGTTTCACGTCTACTATTCAGGTAGATAATGTATTTTATACCTGTTTGTCGATTGACATTTCGTTTTATTCTATCGGTGCAAACGGAAGTTCCGTGTCTTTCCTGTATCCGGAGCCGCTGAACGTTGCAATCAGTTCTCCGGCTTCATTCGTGATATTTACTTCGCAGTTGGCAAGCCGTTTATGGCTGAATACTTCCCGTGCTTCGGCATAAAGGAATCCTTTGCTTTCGGCTTTGAAGAAGTTGATATTGGAAGTGATGGACAATGTCAGCCGGGCATGACTGTTGGTAGCTGCCGCAAACGCCAGGTCGGCCAGCGTAAAGATGGCACCTCCCTGGCAGACACCGCCACCGTTCAGGTGCATCGGTTTTATCTCCATACGGGCTTTGGCATAACCATTGCCCGTTTCCAGTAATTCTACCCCGGCAAATAAGGCAAATTTGTCGCCTTGAAGAAATTCGTTTATTGTCATTACGATAATATGCTAATTTGAAAATATGCCAATGTGCCAATAATGTATATTCCGATTGGCATATTGGCACATTGACCGATTGATTGATTATTTACTTAGCTTCCATTCTGCTCCGTCTTTGGTATCCTTAATCTCGAATCCCATAGCAGTCAGTTCGTTACGAATCTTGTCGGAAGTAGCCCAATCCTTATTGGCTTTTGCCTGTTGGCGGATAGTCAGCAAGAGGTCTACAGCTTTACCGAATGTCTCATAATTGTCACCTCCGGCAGATGCTTCGTCTTTCATTCCCAGGATATCGAATACGAAAGTGTGGAATACTTCTTTCAACTCTTTCAGGTCTTCAGCCGAGATAGTCGCTTTGCCATCCTTTACGGAATTGATGGCGCGGGAGGCATCGAACAGATGAGAGATGACAATCGGAGAGTTCAGGTCGTCATTTAAAGCGTCATAACATTTCTTGCGAAGGTCTTTCACATCTACTGTCGAAGCATCCGAAGCTGTCAGCTTTTGCAGGTGGTTGTAAGCATCCATCAGACGGCTCAATCCTTTTTCTGCGGCTTGCAGGGCTTCATTGCTGAAATCTACCGTACTGCGGTAATGCGCCTGGAGGATGAAGAAGCGGATTGTCATGGCCGAATAAGCCTGGCTCAGCATTTTGTGGTCGCCGGTGAAGAACTCATCCAGCGTGATAAAGTTACCGAGCGATTTACCCATCTTCTGTCCGTTGATGGTAATCATATTGTTATGCATCCAGTAGTGAACCATATCATCCCCTTGTGAAGCGACAGCCTGTGCAATCTCGCATTCATGGTGCGGGAAGATCAGGTCCATGCCACCCCCGTGGATATCGAAATGCTGTCCCAGGTATTTCTTGCCCATCGCCGTACATTCGCAGTGCCATCCGGGGAAACCGTCGCTCCACGGAGAAGGCCAGCGCATGATATGTTCGGGTTGCGCACATTTCCAGAGGGCGAAGTCGATCGGGTTATGTTTCTCGTCTTGGCCGTCCAGCGCACGGGTCGTATTCAGCATATCTTCGATATTACGGCCCGAAAGGATACCGTAATTATGGTCTTTGTTGTATTTCTCTACGTCAAAATAAACGGAACCTTCGCTTTCATAAGCATATCCGTTGTCAAGAATCTTCTTTACCAGTTCGATTTGCTCGATGATATGGCCCGAAGCATGCGGTTCGATGCTGGGAGGAAGCACGTTGAGGGCATCCATCGCTTTGTGGTAACGGTTCAGGTAGAACTGCACCACTTCCATCGGCTCCAACTGTTCCAGACGGGCTTTCTTGGCAATTTTGTCTTCGCCTTCATCGGCATCGTGTTCCAGATGGCCTACGTCGGTAATGTTGCGTACATAACGTACTTTGTATCCTATATGTGTAAGATAACGGAACAACAGGTCGAATGTGATAGCCGGGCGGGCGTGTCCCAGATGCGCATCGCCATAGACCGTCGGACCACAGACATACATGCCTACGTGGGGTTCATGCAACGGGATAAATTGTTCCTTCTTTCTTGTGAGCGTGTTGTAAATACTTAATGGATGTTCCATATCTGTTCATACTTTAAAAGTTGCTTTGTCTTTGCCTGTATCATCGTAATACAGAGGAAGACAGAATGCAAAGATAATGCCTTTGTCTATTTTGAGCAATCTTCGCAGCAACCTTTTAATACATAGTTGATACTTTCCAGCGTAAAATTACGGGGTAATTCGACCATCGGCACCGGAATATTCCGCAGGCAGAATGTCCTGTGGCACTTCAAACAATAAAAATGCGCATGAAGTTCACTGACGGAACAATTGCAACCGTTGCCGCAAACCGAATATTTCAAAGAACCCGAACCGTCGTCGATACAATGGATAAGGTGATGATCCAGGAAAAGGTTGATAGTCCTCGATACGGTCGATTTGTCTACCGTGTCCAACTCATTCTCCAGATCGAGCAGGCTGAAAGCTCTTTCAAATCGCATCATCGCTTTCAGGATAAGCAGGCGGATGGCTGTCGGTCTGATTTCTCTTTGTTTCAATATATCTAAATAAGCATCCATATCAATCTGTTTTAGTCGTCTTTAATATTCGTACGGCATTGAGGATTGCCAGCAAAGCAACACCGACATCGGCAAAAACCGCTTCCCACATGGTAGCAATTCCTCCGGCTCCCAGCATCAGAACAATCAGCTTGACACCGAAGGCCAATGCTATGTTTTGCCACACGATAGTACGTGTAAACTTTCCGATGCGGATTGCCGTTGCCACTTTGCTGGGCTGGTCGGTCTGTATTACGACGTCGGCCGTTTCGATGGCGGCATCGCTTCCGAGGCCTCCCATGGCAATGCCTATGTCGCTTAATGCAAGGACTGGCGCATCGTTTATCCCGTCGCCGACGAAAGCGATTTTGTTTGTTTTGTCCTGCTTCAATGCTTCCAGGTGGGCGACCTTTCCTTCCGGCAGCAGGTCGCCGTAGGCCCGGGGAATCCCCAATTGTGTAGCTAATTTAGAAACAATAATTTGTTTATCACCTGATAATATTTCCAGGTTATTAATATTTAAGTCTTTTAATTGTTTGATAGCTTCCACTGCATCTTCTTTGGGCGTATCGGTAAGCAGGATGTAACCGGCGTATTGCCGGTCGATCGCACAGACAATCACGGTATCCGGATTCTGTTTCCTCCTAATGAAACAGTTGTTTCTATATGGTGAAACACTTGTTTCATTAGGAGGAAACAAAACACCTTCCGAGTCCAACAGACGGGGGTTACCTACTAATACTTCCTTCCCGTCGACTATTGCTTTTAATCCGTAACCTGCCAGTTCGGTCGTATCGATGGTTGTGTCGATTGTTACCTGCTGCTCTTGGGCGTATGCCAGGATCGCTTTGGCAATAGGGTGGTTGCTCCGGCTTTCGACGGAAGCAATGACTCGGAGCAGTTCTTTTTCAGGAATGTTATTTTCCGTAGAGAGGCTCCGTACTTCAAAGACTCCTTTGGTGAGCGTACCTGTCTTGTCGAATACGACCGTATTTATCTTGGTGATGGCGTCGAGATAGTTACCTCCTTTAAACAAGATTCCCTGCCGCGAAGCTGCTCCGATGCCTCCGAAATATCCCAGTGGAATGCTGATAACCAATGCACAGGGGCAAGAGATAACAAGAAATACCAGCGCACGGTATAACCATTCGTTAAAGATGAACAGGAAGTCCGGCTGTACCAGTGAATAAAGATAAGGTATAAGGACAATCAGAAAAGCCAGTCCGGTTACGATTGGTGTATAAATGCGGGCAAATTTTCGGATAAACAGTTCGGCCGGTGCTTTCCGTTCAGATGCATTCTGCACCAGTTCAAGAATACGTGCCAGGGCGCTTTGGTTATATGGTTTGGTTACTTCCAGCCGGATTACCTTATCGGTCACAATCATTCCGGCCAAGACATTTTCATTCGGACTAATCGTACGCGGAACGCTTTCTCCCGTAAGTGCTGCGGTGTTGAAGGAAGCGGCTCCGCTGAGTAATTTACCATCGAGAGGAACTCTTTCTCCGGCTTTCACCTCTATGATTTCTCCCGGAATTACATCGGCCGGAGCTAACGGGACACGTTCGTTATCACGAATAACAACTGCTGTTTCGGGCCGGACGTCGAGCAGCGCACTGATATTTTTACGGGCCTTCGACAATGCATTTTCCTGAAACAGTTCGCCGACGGAATAGAATAACATAACAGCCACACCTTCCGGATATTCCCCGATATAGAATGCGCCGAGTGTAGCGATACACATAAGCGTGAATTCACTGAATATTTCTTTTTTGCGAATACTTTCAACCGCCTCTTTCATCACCGGAAGTCCGACCGGCAGATAAGCGAGTGCATACCATATAAATCTGACGGTTGGGTCGAAGAATCCGGCCTCCGCTACCTGCATCGCAATTCCTCCCAGTAACATCCCGAAGGAAATTGCCGGAAGAAGATAAGGCGAAATTTTTCTTTTACGTTCCGTATGGCAATGATTACAACTGCAATGTCCCATATCTGTCATGTTTTATTTATTTTCCTGATACAAAGGTAGGTGTTATGAGGTGCAACAAAGTTGCAAAGAATCCGTATATTTGTCGAGTTAATGTTTAGAAAATGAATAATATGAAAAACTCTCGGACTTTTATTGGTATTTTATGCTGTCTGGCCATGCTCTGTTCCTGCTCCCAGACAAAGAATCAGTATGACTTGTCGAACTTTGGCCTGACTCCCGACAAGAAAGATAATGCTTCCCCTTTGATGGCGAAGGCTTTGGAACAGATAGCCGCTTCCCATACAGGCGATGATACGATAACAATCGTACTCCCTAAAGGCCGCTATGATTTCTATCCCGAAGGTGCAGCGCAAAAGGAGTATTTTATCTCCAACCATGACCAGGATAATCCTAAATTGGTGGGATTGCCTTTTGAGAACATGAAGAATATCATTTTCGATGCACAAGGTTCGGAATTGATTTTTCATGGCCGTATGTTACCTGTTTCATTGATTAATTCGGAAAACTGCACCTTGAAGAATTTTAGTATCGACTTTGAGAATCCGCATATCAGCCAGGTGAAGATATTGGAGAACGATACGGTTGCCGGTGCCATTACCTATGAGGTGGCTCCCTGGGTGGAATATGAAATCCGTGACAGTGTATTTTATGCCAAAGGTGAAGGTTGGGAGCATGCTCCGGCCTGGGGCATCGCTTTTGAAGGAGATACCAAACGCCTCGTTTATACAACCAGCGATATTGCTGTAGGTTCTAAAGGCGTATCGGAAGTTTCTCCCCGCGTGCTTAAATCAACTAAATGGAATAACAAGAAACTGATTCCGGGGACAGTTGTTGCCATGCGCGGCTGGGGACGTCCGACACCGGGTATCTTTGTTTCTTATGATATGAATACAACACTTGAAAATATCCGGGTTCATTATGCAGAAGGTATGGGATTACTGGCGCAGATGAGTGAGAATATCACACTGGATAAATTCTCCGTATGTCTTCGTGGTGATAACGATCCCCGTTACTTCACGACGCAGGCAGATGCCACTCATTTCTCTGGTTGTAAAGGAAAAATCGTTTCTGTAGGCGGCTTGTACGAAGGTATGATGGACGACGCCATCAATGTACACGGAACTTATCTGAAAATCCAGAAACGTGTAGATGATAAAACGCTGGTAGGTGAATATATGCATCCGCAAAGCTATGGCTTTGAATGGGGATTCCCTGGGAATGCCGTACAGTTTATCGACTCAAAAACAATGGAGATAATCGGCGACCCGAATAAGGTTTCCGCCATCAAAGCGTTGGATAAGCCAAGTGCCCACGGAGCTAAAGTGTTTGAGATTGTTTTTGAGAAACCGATTGATCCGGCTATCAGTGAGAAAGGAACATTCGGTGTCGAGAATTTGGAGTGGACTCCTGAAGTTTATTTTGCAGACAACGTAATCCGTAATAACCGTGCCCGTGGTTCCCTGTTCAGCACGCCGAAGAAAACGATTGTTGAAAAGAATGTGTTCGACCATACATCCGGTACGGCCATTCTGCTCTGTGGTGACTGTAATGGTTGGTTTGAGACCGGTGCCTGCCATGATGTGGAGATTCGTAACAATAAATTCATCAATTCATTGACGAATATGTTCCAGTTCACGAATGCCGTTATTTCCATCTATCCGGAAATACCCGACCTGAAAGACCAGAAAAAGTATTTCCATAGCAATATCGTCATTGAAAATAACGAGTTTGAAACATTCGATGCCCCGATCCTGTATGCTAAATCGGTAGATGGTCTGATTTTTCGTAACAACACAATCAAACAGAATAATCAATATCCGGCTTTCCACTGGAACAAGCACCGTTTCTTCTTCCAGCGTGTGATTCATTCAGAAATCAAGGATAATCAGTTTGACGGCGGCTTCGACGAGAAGCGCGATGTGAAGGTAGAGAATTAATCTGCCTTTTGAATAGCATTGTCAGACCTTTTCAAAATCTATTTTTTGAGAAGGTCTGATGATTTTATATCACATGCTATTGTAAACCGGAACGTACTTCCTTTCCCTAATTCCGATTCAACAGACATTTCTCCGCCCAGCTTGTTGACAATCATTTGGCAGATAGATAAGCCGAGCCCGGTTCCGGGGACGAACTTGTCGAATTTGGCAAACCGTTCAAATACATGGTTTAAATTCTCTTTGTCTATCCCTTTTCCTGTATCGGAAACATAGAAAGATAATCCGTTTGGAATGACTTCATAACCGATTGTAATCGAGCCTTCCGAGGTGAATTTGGCTGCATTGTTCAGTAAGTTGGTGATTACCTGTATCAGCCTGTTCTTTTCGGAATGGATAATGTACCTTTTATAAGGCAGGTTACAGAAAAGTTTTACCTGCGATGGTAAGTGCGAATCATAGACCTGTTTCAAATCAGCAATGACTTCTGTAATATCAAAATCACTGTAGTTGAAGGTCATTTTCCCCGCATCGATTTTGGATATGTCGAGTATGTCGTTGATAATCTGTAGTAACAAATCGTTGTTTTCTTCGATAATCCGGATAAATTCATCTTTATCCTCATGATCATCTGTCTGGGCGAGAAGCTGGGAAAAGCCGACAATGGCATTCAACGGTGTCCGTATTTCATGGCTCATATTAGCAAGGAAAGCCATTTTCATCCGGTTGCCTTCTTCTACTTTTTCAATATGTGTGATATCGATCAGAAGACCTGTTACGCTTTTAATACTTCCGTCAGGATAATATTCAAGCGGAACGGAGAAGGTATTTGTCCAGCGGTAATCCGTGTCTCCGTCCAGCATGATCCGTAAATGCAGGTTGCTGTATCCTTTACATTCGCGGATACGTTTATCCTGTTCCTGTTGTAAAATAAGACGGTCGTCCGGGTGAACCGTGAAATTGAATGATCCCCGGATGAAGTTTCCGGGAGCGACCGGATCAGGATACAGCCGGGTATATTCCTGTGTCTTGATATCCAGATCCCATTGGATAATATTAGCGGCCTGGATTGCCAGTTCGCTACGTTGTATATAGTTGCGCAGCTTTTGTTCCCGCTCTATCTCTTCCGTTATATCTTCGCGTGTCCCGATCAGTTTATGAACATTTCCATTCTTATCATATTTGGATACTTTGGCGATCAGCCTGACCCATCGGTATGAACTGTTAAGATCTTTTATGCAGAATTGAATATTTAAAAATTCGGAACGTTTATTCAGAATGTCGTCGAATGCTTTTAAATAGGTTTCCTGATGTTCGGGGGCAATTGCTTTATAAATATCTCTTGTTGTCGTATCCTGATTGAAAAATACGGATTCTCCGGAAGAAGAAAATATGCCGGTCTGATTATCATATTCCCAGATAATCATATTTGTGATTTGCAGGAGTAAATCACGCTGCTGACGATTCTCTATCAGTTCCTGTACCTTATTTTTCTGGTCTGTGATATCTTTTTGGGTACCGATTAGACGGTCTATCTTCCCGTTCTCTCCACGTATGCCCATTGAATAAATCTCATACCAGCGTATTTCTCCTTCCGGTGTTAACAGGCGGAATTGTTCGATGCTTTGTTCGTGTTTCTCTTCAACAATGTCAGTGACCAGTTTGACATGACGTTCTCTGTCCTCGGGAACCAGTTGTTTGGTGACATCCCATAGTTTCATTCCCGGCTGTGGCACCGTATTTTCATCAGATAAATCGAAGGAGTCGCTTTCGGGGAGATAAGACCATACCGACAGGTTTCCGGCTTTTAAGGCCATTGTCAGTTTGTTCTTTTCATTGATAGTCTCTAGCTGGGCTTCTACCCGTTTGGTCATGTTTCGGAATATGCCGAAAGTATAATCTTCGAAAGGAATTATATATCCTTCGGCATAACCAATATGACCTTCATTTTCAACTTCGTAATGAATTATATTCGATTTACGCGTTTCCATCGTATCCAGAAATGCATTCAGGAGTTCATTTCCGGAATCACCTCTTAAATTCTTGTAGCAGAACAGCTCCCGGATAGTTTGCCCTTTTTGCTGTTGAGGCGTAAGGAACAAAGATATTTCGGGCTGATAATTAAGCAGGTCTTCAATAAAACCTTCTTTATTAACTATTAAAACTGTATCAGGAAGGAGTTCCAGGAACTGCTTCATGCCTGTCAGAGAGTTTTCATCATTCGCCATAGCCTATAAATTTCGGAGGTTGACCGGTCGGCAAAGTTACTGAATATATTTCTCCCTGATTAAAAAAATAGAATAGAATATATTAAAACCCGATGAAATTCACAACTTTTAGTGCGTACGGGAGAATTACTACTTTATTCGTTTTAAACTATAGTTCAGTCCGGATTCTGCTTTTTTGAAATCATCTCCAATCAAAGTGATTGTAGAATCATTCTCGCAAAGGAAATTCATCCTTTCATCGCCATTATCGGAAATTAACTGCCAGACGGTGGCATTGTCGTCTCCGGGTATTCCACGTAATGTAAGCCGTTTGCCGGTAGTGACGAATGTTGCATCTTTACCGTCTTCGGCTTCCAGGTAAGTCTGTGAAAGAGAGAATGTACCATCGCCGCTATGTTCGCGACTACGGATTGTCAGGTCGTAACGGATGCCCGGACAGTCGGCGCAAGGCAACTCACCTTCATAAGTGAGCGTTTGCATTTTACCCAGGGAGTCATCGCTTTCCGCCTTGTCTTGCCGGTATATTTCTTTTTGGCGCTGGCTGATTGTCCATATACCATTTTCGAAACGTATATTCTTAGTGTCATCGTCTTCTATATTCCAGGCATAACCGCCGGCGGGAAGTGAGCGGCGGTCGAGTATTTCATTCGGTGTACCGTTTGAGAAAAATAACTCAGCCTTTAATGAGTCCGGGCTGAAAACGATATAAGCGGATGATTTACCATCGGTGGCTTCCAGTCGTATTCCCGATTCAAAAAGGCGGATGCAATTTTGTTGCACTTCCGACCAGGTATAACCGGCAGAAGCAATGCAACCGTGTTCATCTTTATCATTTCCAACCATTTCGTTAGCTTCGTTTTCAGCCAGGGATTCTTGTTTCGCTTTCTGTTGTCCACAGGAAAAAAGAAGGCCTGTGCAAAGGATAAGGGCGGATAGGATAGGCCCGTTGTTTGTTCTTTTCATCAGAATGAATGTTTTTAATTTGTTTATAAACGGATATCATTACACTATAAGAAACAAAGATAAGTTATTTTTTGTTCCTTTGTGGCTTGAATAAAAGATAAAGCCTGCAAGGAATGAGAACAGCTCTTTTTACTGTAATTTTTCTGATAATAGCATATCTGTCGCCTCTCTGTGCGCAGAATGAAACAGTGTTGTCTGACAGTTTAAAACAGAAGATGCCTGTTATCGAGTACAAATTCAATGCGAAACATCTGATACTTCCGGCTTCGCTGATTACAGTCGGGGCAGTGGGTACGGCTATTGACGGTATGAATGATTTTCATCTTTTTTCGCGGAAAAGCGATGTGAAGAAAATTCATCTCGATGATTATATGGAGTGGGGGATGCTGGGTTGGGTATTTGTCTGCGACCTGATGGGGAAAGAAAAGCATAACTGGGTGGATCAGCTTTTCCTTGTCACTCTGGCGGAAGGGATGAATGCCGTTATGACACGCACCTTAAAATATACGGTAAAAGAAATACGCCCGGACGGAGGCCCGTATTCTTTTCCTTCCGGACATACGGCGAATGCTTTTTTAGGGGCGCATATGGCCTATAAGGAGTTTAAGGATAGCAGTCCTGTATTGGCTTATTCAGGATATGCCCTGGCCCTTTTTGTTGCGGGTTCCAGATTATATAATAACCGGCATTGGGTAGCCGATGTTGTAGCTGGGGCCGGATTCGGTATTTTGTCCGTCGAACTGGCTTATCTCACCTATTTCCCTATTCGTAACGCCATTGCCCGTAAGATAAACCGCAAAGCAGCTCAAAATATGGTGATTGCTCCGACCTTTAATGAGCAGGGAGGAGGAGTTTATTTCTCTTATTCGTTTTGATAATCAGGATAACTGCTTATTGATAGCCAGTAATTGTTCGATATGTGTCCGGTCGTTGCTGAGGCGTGGAATTTTGTGCTGGCCGCCTAATTTACCTTTTTCTTTGAGCCATTCGTAGAAGGCACCTTCATGGGCGATTGTGATTTCCAACGGTTGAAGAGATATTTCCTTGTAACGTTTGGCCTCATAGTCCGAGTTTAATTCCTGTAATGTTTTATCCAGTAATGAAGCGAACTCTTCCATGGAAGGAGGCATCTTTTCAAATTCGATAAACCATTGATGACGGCCTTTCGCCTTGTCGAGCATAAAAAGAGGGGCTGCTGTATATTCTTTGACGATAGCTCCGGTCTGCCGGCTGACCTTACTGATCGCTTTGTCGGCATTATCTACCATCAATTCCTCTCCGAAAGCATTGATATAATGCTTGGTTCTTCCTGAAATAACGAATTTATGTGGGAAAAGAGAGGTAAAACGCACCGTATCTCCAATCTGATAACGCCATAGTCCGCCGGAGGTCGTGATGACCATCGCGTAGTTTTTTCCTGTCTCCACTGCTTCCAGCGACAGAATGGTCGGATTGGGCATACCGACTTCCGACATAGGGATAAACTCGTAGAATACACCGTAATCCTGCATCAACAGCAAACTCTGATCCGCCGGATCATCCTGTATGCCGAAAAATCCTTCTGAAGCATTGTACGTTTCCATATAATGCATCTTGTCCGAAGGAATGAGGGCTTTATATTGTTCCCGGTAAGGTTCGAAGCTGATACCTCCGTGAAAAAATACTTCCATATTGGGCCAGACTTCGGTCAGATAGTCCCGTCCGGTCTTTTTCAGAACAGACTTGATTAATACCAGCATCCATGAAGGAACACCGGAAAGACTGTTTACATCCTTATTCCACGTACTGTCTACGATCGCTTTTATTTTGCTTTCCCATTCATCCATCAGAATGATCCGTTTAGCCGGAACACGCATCAGGTTGACCAGCGGATTCAGGTTCTGTAGCAGAACAGCGGACAGGTCGCCGCAATGGGATTTTTGATTTAGAGGAGAAGGACTGTGGCTACCGCCGAGAATCAATCCTTTTTTGGAGAAAAAATGACTTTCCGGATTATTTCTCAGATAGAGGGCAACCGTGTCGAAACCACCTTTGTAGTGACAGCCCTGCAATATTTCCGGAGTGACGGGAAGGAATTTACTCTTGTCGTTCGTGGTGCCGCTGCTTTTGGCGTACCACTTGACTACCGAAGGCCAGAGTATGTTCCTTTCTCCATTAATCATCCGTGTGACGTAAGGCTTTATGTCGTCATATATCTGCAACGGGACACGCTGGCAGAAATCTTCATATCTTTTGATACTTTTATAATCATATTTCAACCCCCATTCCGTGTTGCGGGCTGCCGATAATAACGACCGTAGCTGCTTGCGTTGCAGCCGGTCGGTCTCCTGCCCATATTTTTCTATCTCCTTTTGACGGGGGCGGAAGAGTAGTGATATTGTATTTGTTAAAATATCCATGCTCTTTTTATTTGTATCGGTTGCAAATGTAGGCATTCTCTTTTTATTTATATCTTTGTCGTATACATAATTAACAAAACAATGAAAATAGGTATCCTTTCTTCGGGAGGTGATTGTCCCGGTATAAACGCAACGATTCGTGGTGTCGGTAAAACTGCCATAATGCATTATGGTATGGAAGTGGTCGGAATTCATAGTGGTTTTGTTGGCTTGTTGAACAAAGATATTCAATCGTTCGACGAACGTAGTCTTTCCGGTATCCTGAACCTGGGCGGAACGATCCTGGGTACTTCCCGCGAGAAACCATTCCGTAAATTACTTGCCTCCGGTGAAAGTGAAAAACCTCAGGTTATTATACAGAATTATGAAGAATTAGGATTAGACTGTCTGGTCTGTATCGGTGGAAACGGTACACAGAAGACAGCCGGAATGCTTTCTGCCCTTGGTCTGAATATTATTGGCGTTCCTAAAACAATCGATAATGATGTATGGGGAACGGATATAACGTTCGGTTTCGATACGGCTGTCAATATTGCGACGGATGCGATCGATCGTTTGCATTCTACTGCCAGTTCGCATAAACGGGTTATGGTAGTGGAAGTTATGGGGCATCATGCCGGATGGATTGCTCTTTATGCCGGAATGGCGGGAGGAGCGGATGTGATACTGCTTCCCGAACTGGGATATGATATGGACAAAGTAAACCAGACGATTCTCGACCGTGCCCATCGTGGCAAACCCTATTCGATTGTTGTTGTTGCCGAAGGAGTGGAAACGCCCGATAAGAAGCGTCCTTCCGATTATATCACCCGTGCAATTGAGGCGGCAACCGGAATAGAATCTCGTGATACGGTGCTGGGATATATCCAGCGTGGCGGTAATCCTTCCCCTTTCGACCGTAACCTGGCTACCCGCCTGGGAGGACATGCGACGGAATTGATTGCCAACCGTCAATTCGGGCGTATGGTCTGCATGAAAGGAAATAATGTGGAATCGATAGCCTTGTCGGAAGTGGCTGGTAAATTAAAACTGGTCACTCCGGAGCACGACCTGATCGTTCAGGGAGAAAGAATGGGGATTTCGTTCGGTAAGTAATTAATTACCGGACTTCTTCATTGATTGTGGCATCGATACACTGCGGGTTGTTATTGGTCACTTGCTTGACCGGAGCCTGTTCCTGCTCCGTTGCCGAATCTTCCTCCGGAAGATCTTCAAACTCATGTTCGGCAGTTGTTTCGCCGGTCTGTTTCTTTTTCAGTTCGGAAATGAATTGCTGGAATACTTTATCCGTACGCAATTTCTTGATTGCCATCTTAGCAGCGTTCTGCTGTGACTCTTTTTTGGAATAACCGATACCGACGCCTATTTGTGTGTCGGCCAGTGTGACGCCCGTTTGGAAGACCGGATTGCCGTCATTGTCGGTGAACGATTCTATCAATTCGAATGTAATTTCCAGTTTGTTTTTCTGGCTCCATTCGATCAGACTGGATTTGAAGTTTACTTCTTTACGGGCGATATTATCCAGGTCGATGTATTTATTGATGATTACATCTTCTACAAAATGATAACACATACGGTATCCCTGATCCAGATAGATTGCTCCGATCAGTGCTTCCAATGCATTGCCATACATATGATTATTGTGAGAACTCAGTTTGGCTGAGTAGACAACCATTTTGTCGAGTCCCAGTTCAACGGCTACGCGATTGAGTGTTTCGCGTTGAACGATTTTGGAACGGGTATTAGTCAGGAAACCTTCCCGTTTATTTTGAAAATGTTTGTATACAATGTCTGCCACGACGGCATCCAATACGGCATCACCCAAGAACTCCAGTCGTTCGTTGTTCAGCCATTTTCCATCGCTGGCTTCCACAGAGGAAGATTTGTGCAGGAAGGCCTGTTCGTAAACGTGGATGTTATCGGGGTAAAATCCCAGTATTTTATATAAAGAAGAATAAGGCTCCTTATTCTTATGTTTGAGGAGCCTTATCTTTTTGTATAATTGTGTAAACACTTTACTTCACAAATTTTTTTACAATCATGCTGGCATTGTGGCCACCGAACCCGAAGGTATTGGACAGTGCTGCGTTAACCGTTCTTTTTTGTGCTTTATTGAACGTGAAGTTCAGATTGTAATCGATTTCAGGATCATTGTCTCCTTCTTCATGATTGATAGTCGGAGGAACAATATCTTCATTAACAGCCATAATACAAGCAATTGCTTCCAATGCTCCGGCTGCACCCAGTAAGTGTCCAGTCATAGACTTCGTTGAACTGATGTTCAGCTTATAGGCATGTTCGCCGAATACATCCAGAATAGCTTTCGCTTCCGAGATGTCTCCTACCGGGGTAGAAGTGCCGTGAACATTGATATAGTCTATCTCTTCCGGTTTCATCTCTGCGTCTTCAAGAGCATTCTTCATCACCAGTTTTGCACCCAGACCTTCCGGATGAGAAGCTGTCAGGTGGTAAGCGTCTGCCGACATACCTGCACCAACAATTTCACCATAGATCTTAGCGCCTCTGGCCAATGCATGTTCCATCTCTTCAAGAATCAGACAGGCTGCACCTTCACCCATTACAAATCCGTCACGACTTGCGCTGAATGGGCGCGAAGCTGTTTCCGGTGATTCGTTTCGGGTTGAAAGGGCGTTCATCGCATTAAAACCGCCAAGACCGGGAGCCGCAATAGCAGCTTCTGCACCACCTGTAACAATTGCATTTGCTTTTCCTAAGCGAATGTAATTGAAAGCATCGGCAATAGCATTGGTTGAAGATGCACATGCTGAAACAGTCGCAAAGTTCGGACCACGGAAACCGTACATCATTGAAATATGTCCTGCTGCAATATCTGCAATCATTTTAGGAATGAAGAACGGGTTGAATTTCGGACCGATGGTGTCTTTTGTTTTTTCATAACCGGCAACTTCTTCTTCAAAAGTCCTGATACCACCGATTCCGGCAGCGAAAATAACACCGATACGATCTTTATTCTCATTCTCCAAGTCCATAGCTGCATCTGCAACAGCCTGTTTGGCTGCGCTGATAGCCAATAAACTATAGCGGTCGCATTTGCGAGCTTCCTTACGGTCCATCACCTCTAACGGATCAAAACCTTTAACTTCGCAGGCAAAGTGCGTTTTAAATTTTGATGCATCAAAATGAGTAATAGGTCCCGCTCCACTCTTCCCGTTGATAAGGCCCTCCCAGGTTTCTGCGAGGGTATTACCAAGAGGAGTAATGGCTCCAAGACCTGTTACTACAACTCTTTTTAATTCCATACCTTTAATTAAAAGGATTGATTACTTCGCGTTAGCTTCGATATAAGCGACTGCATCGCCTACTGTTGTAATCTTTTCTGCCTGATCATCAGGAATTGAGATACCGAATTCTTTTTCAGACATAACTTTTTCAATTTAGATTAATAAATACGAATATACTTTTTAAATTTGCAGTGCAAAGAAAAGAATTTTTTATGTTACAAAACAAATTTAATGCACTAAAAATGCGGAAAACTGCACATTTTTTCTTTTCGTGTGCACTAAAACATAGAAAAATATGAAAAACGTAGCAATTTTTGCCTCCGGTTCGGGTACAAACGCGGAAAATATCGCCCGGTACTTCTCTAAAAGTGAAACCGTTAAAGTCGCGGTTGTTTTGTCCAATAATAAGAATGTAGGCGTTCATGCACGCGTCAATAATCTGGGAATTCCGTCTTTTGTGTTTTCCCGCGACGAATTTGTGGAAGGAACCCCTATCTTGGCGAAACTGGCGGAATATCAGATCGATTTGATTGTTCTGGCTGGTTTTATGAATAAGATTTCAGATGCGTTACTGACAGCTTATCCGGGTAAAATCATCAATATTCATCCGGCTCTGTTACCTAAACATGGCGGAAAGGGAATGTATGGGATGCATGTGCATGAGGCTGTCGTTGCTGCCGGCGAGAAAGAGTCAGGCATAACGATACATTATATAAATGAGAATTACGATGAAGGTGATATCATTTTCCAGGCTAAATGTGAGGTGTTGCCTGCCGATACCCCTGAAGAAGTGGCTACTAAAGTGCATGCATTGGAATATGCTCATTATCCGCATGTGATTGATGACTTATTGAAATAGTAAGAAAAAGGTATAAAAAATTAAGCCCTACCGGTAATTTCTTGATCCGGCAGGGCTTTTCATCTATTAGTGGTTTAATCAGAATGTCATGTTCAATTGCATCACATAAGTACGTGGTGCCGATACCAGCATCGGGCGTGTGCAATATTCTTTATTAAAGAGATTGTTGATCATAAACTGGAATGATACGTCTTTCGTTATCTTTACGCCGGCACGCAGGTCGACTACACAATAGTCCGTATTCTTTTCTTTCCAGTATGTATTAAGCGTTTCTCCGCCGATATTTCCATACAGCAGCTGACGGATATACTCCATGGCATCCGGCTGTTCTTTTTCGCGTTCGTCTACCATCAGATAATCGACTGCCAGCATCTTACTTTTCCAAGTCACATTCATACCCAGGTTCAGGCGTTTCCACTGGAGATCAAGCACACCTTTCACCGTGTGTTTCTGACGATATTTCAGATATTTGGAGTCGTTGGATTTTTCCTTGGCACGGAGAGGGTCGTTATATTGTGCTTCGATTTCATTCTTTTCCTTGTAATCGATATCCTCGGGTTCGATGAAAACATATCCCAGGTTATAAGATAACTTGGTGTCGGGATTGAAGTTGTAGAAACCGTTTGTACTTATCTCTGCCCCATAGATGCGTGCTTTGGATACATTGTAGAATTGTGCACCGATACCCGGCATCTGACCTTTGGCGATGATACCCAGGATTTCCTGTGTACTGTTGGCATAGGCATAAGAGTTGGGGTCGAAGAAGCCGAAACGGAATTCGATCATGTCCGTATATTGCGTATAGAAACCGGCCACATCGAAGAATCCCATCAGATTACCGAATTTATATCCTTGTTTGAACCCCAGTTCTGCATTTACCCCTTTTTCTGCCTTTACTTCATTGTTCGGGAATACACCGACTCCACCGATATCCTTGCGGGCATATTTCTCGGTCAGAGAAGGATAACGATAGCCTTGTCCGAAACTGGCCCGGATAAAGCTGTAATCAGCCAGTTGGTAATTCAAACCTGCACGGAAGATAGGTTTGACAGGTACTTTAGCTCCGAATATCTTTGTGTCGGCTTCACGAAGAAAATCATCCACACGATAATATTCGGCACGCATACCGGCAGACACGCTCAGACGGTCGAAAAAGCGTTGGTCATACTGGAAGAACAGGGCTGCATTGTCGCTATCGTGATTGCCTGTCGTTACAGAGGTGCTTCGCATATGTTCGTAAGTGGCTCCGGCTGTGATCTGTGTACCGTTGTCCCATTTTTTGTTGAACTGGTAATCCAGATAATACGTATAATTCTTGTCGATGGTTACCGGGTCAGCTTTCGGGTTGATCGCATTGGACAACCAAGGGATCAGGTCGGAGGTACTGCTAGGAATACCACGTTTCATCACCCATGAAAGCAGGTCACAGTAATCGGCTGTAGTCGCTGTCGGGAAAATACTTCCCAGCAGATTGGTTGTTCCGTTTACCAGTCCGTTAAGGTCGCCTTGCAAAGCCGGCTGGATGATTGGATAGAGCATGCTGTAATCGCCGTTTTGTACGTTTTGCACAATACCGGTAATGGCATTGACATCAGTACCCATATTTCCCAAAATGTCCGTGATCGACTTCCCGCTGTTCGAGCCGTCTGCAATATTGTCACCGCGGTAATAGAAGCGGGCCTTTACCTTGTGGGAGGTATTATTATTCGGGTTTGTAAAATTAAAGAACGGGTCGATGTAGAAAGTATTTGCTTCGCGTCCCATATTGGCAATGGGAGACGGTTCATAAACATCTTTCGGCGAACGCCAGAGGAAGAAATCGGCATATTTGTCACTCATGAAGTTTACGTTGAAACCATAGTTCAGCAAATTGCCGTCTTTCATCGGCTGATGGTAAGTCAGGTTACCGCCGGCACGAAACCGTTTGTTGTAACCTTGTTTTTTATATCCTTCGTCGGTAAACATATTCAGTCCGGCCGATACGTCGAAGTTTCCGATGCGGCGGGCATGTGAGAAGTCTATCCCTTCATAAATCGGGTTGCGGATACCGGAGAATACGTTTTTACGCAGGAATGGCTCTACCTCATATTTACCTTCTTTCCAAAAAGATTTGTCGCTCCACCGGTATTCCTCGTTGTCGGGATCGCCGTAAATACCTAAATAAGCACGCAAGGTCGTTACCGGTGTCAGGCTTGGCCGTTTGGTCCGGATGTTGATTACACCGTTCAGGGCAGACGAACCGTACAGTACGGAAGAGGCCCCTTTCATAACTTCTACCTGTTCGATATTTTCCAGCGGAACGATATTCCAGTTAATGATTCCTGTACCCGAAGTAAGCGCACTCATTCCGTCGATCAGCACAAGGCTTCGTGAACCGACGCCGTAGGTCCAGCCGTTACCGCCACGGATAGAAGGCTGTTTGTCGTTGATATCGACTCCCGGCATTGTATTCAGTGTGGCACTCAGGTCGGTTGGTGCTTGCTTGGTAATGTCTTCGGCCTTCAGCAAATCCATGGAGACGGTGACATTGCTTAGTTTTTGTTCAAAACGTCCGGCACTGACTACCACATCTCCCAACAGGTTGGCTTTTACCTGCATGAATATATTTCTTGTCTTCGTTTCATTCCGGTTGATTACTACCGGGACCTGTTCGTTCTCATAACCGATGTAACTGAACAGCAGGTCGACACCCCCTTCCGGAAGGTTGATCTGATAAGAACCGTCTGCTTCGGAAATTGTACCGTTTGTTTCTCCCGTGATCCTTTTATAGGTAATATTGACTCCCGCCAATGGCTCATTGGTCTCCTTGTCATATACGAATCCTTTCATGATCTGTCCGAAAGCAGGACCGGTCAGGAAGGCAAGTAAAAATAGTATTGTATATTTTTTCATGTCTGTACTCTTTATTTATTATTGTATCTCCTTTTGTTTGCTTAGCATCATGCCTAGTTCCAGTGTTTTTGTTTGTTGCAGGCTACTGGCAAGCATTTCAAGCAAAGATGTTATCATCGGTCCCATTGGTCCGCCAATTATTTCTTCCGGAAGAAGATCTTTTATTAAGGGTAACAGCGGAAGGAAAGCTGCAATTTCATCTTTATCCAGATATAGGAATATATCTCCCTTATAAGCGATTTGTCCGCCCATGCTGCTGTAAGGGGCTTCCGAATTTTTGCGGATATTCATCCGGATACCGGTAGTACTCCATTTATTAAGCTGCTGGTAAATGGCTGCGATAACGGAAGCGTCGAGGCCGCCGTCTGCCTTAGTCTTATTCTGTTGAATCTGGTAAAGAATCATATCGATGTTGGGGACTATATAAAGTTCCGAGTCGTCTTTTACATAATAAGAAGCCAGATTGATCGGCGAAGTGAGCCATTCGCTGTCTTTTCTGTCCGGGGGAATGCTTATCAAATCTCCAATAACTTTGCCTTCCGGCATGGTGGCGTAGCGGGCTGTGATATTGCCATCCGGATTGAAAGAGACTTCATTGATAAACCAGCAGATCAGGTTTCCTGCAATAGGCTCCAGTATGGGAACTACCTGTCCCAGAAGAGCATTGTCAGTTACCATATGAAAGGCATGGCGCATCAAAGTATATTCTCCCAAAACAGGGTCTGTTTCAATAGATTCCCCACCTTGCACCGGATACCATGTCCCATTTGAAGTCAGTTGGTTCGATGCGATTTTTACATCGGTCAGATCGAATGTCATCTTGCCTTTTTCAACATTCCCTCTGTAAGCGAAAGTAGTGCCGTTGTTTCCGGTTCCGTTTCCTGAAAAAGAGTAACTGTTGCTTCCGGAAGTAACTGCTACGTTCTCCAGCAATGTTGCGGCTTCCCCGGGGAGGACGTAATGCAGTGTAATGGTTGCCGCATTGTTACCGGTTAGTTTGAAAGAGACGTCCTTACCGATGAACTCACGTCCACTGTAAGTCAGGTTCAGTGTATTGCCACCTTCCGGTGTACTCAACTTATTGGAATAGATTCCGTTTAATTCGGAACCGCCCTCATCATCATTGTCATCGCAGGCAAACAGGAAGGGGACCATGCAGATAACATAAAGAAAGTTGCGCAATAAATACTTGTTCATTTACTTTTCTTTTTATTGTTTAATTTTGATGATACAAAGTACTGATATAACTTTGTACCAAACAATAGCTATCTTTCAGAATCAATATTCCATTATTAAGAATCGACATTTCGGAGGTGTAATAACTATCTGTATATTAGTGTATGGTAAAATGACATTATTAATAATAGAATATCGAATGTGAAAAATAGACATTGACGGATATGTTTATATCTCCTTTCTTTGCTCTCATTATGTTAATGAGTATATTGTTAGGATTTTTAGCCTTTTTGGTCCGGATGCTTTTTAAAAGCAAGGTAACAGGTAAAAAGGTAAGTGAGGCTTGTGAGGTAAAAGAACAATGTCTCCCGGATAGCAAAGAAGGCAAAGAAGTCTGATTTGTGATGAAAAAACTACGTGTAAAATATTGAAGAATGAAAATACTGCTTGTAACAAGAGGATCGCAAGGCGATGTACTGCCTTATCTGGCTGTAGCCCGCGAGTTGGTTAAACGGGGTCATGAGGTAACGGTAAATATTCCCCATGTTTTTGAGGAAATGGCAAAGAAATATCCTGTAAAAGTCGTTTTGCAGGATTTTGATAATATTGGCGGGATGATGGCCGACGCAGCCGAGAATAAACAGAGTTTTAAAAGGATTGTCGAGTGGACGCGCGAGGCGATAGACAAACAGTTTGTGCAGGTAATTCCGCTTTTGGAACAGAACGATGTTCTTGTAGCTGCTAATACTGAATTTGCCGCTACGGGGATTGCCGCGTATTGCAAGAAGCCGTTCGTCCGCACTTCTTTTGCACCTTTTCTTCCGGGCGAGAAAATGCCGCCTCCTGCTTTTCCTTATCCGAAACCCAATCCGATCATTACACCTAAATTGCTTTGGCTGATGATGAACCGGGTATCCAACTATATGGTGAAGGATACGATAAACAAGAACCGTCGGAAATACGGATTGGCTCCAATCAGTAACTTTGGGGAGGATGCCGCAAAGAATAGTGATAACTTCTTATTGTACAGTCGATATCTGGGACATACCGATCCCGTCTGGGACAAACGTTTTCGCTGGAATATAGGCGGGTATTGTTTCAATGATACCTTTGAATATGATGAAGAGGCTTATCAGGAATTGATGGCTTTTATCAAAAAGGAACAGACACCGGTTCTCTTTTTTACGTTAGGTAGCTGTACATCGAACGACCGGGAGCGCTTTTGCGGTATGCTGGCCCGTATCTGCAAACGGAAGCAATACCGGCTGGTGGTCGGTTCAGGTTGGGCAAAGACCGGAGAGACGTTGCAGGGGAATGAACAATTGTTCCTGATGCAAAAGCCGATTCCGCATCATCTGATTTTCCCTCATTGCGACGCCGTGATTCATCATGGTGGGAGCGGAACGACGCATAGTGTGGCACGTGCCGGGAAACCTCAGCTGATCACTCCTTTACTTCTGGATCAGCCTTATTGGGGGTATCGGGTACAGGTGCTTGGAGTCGGTCCGGAAAGAGTGAAGATCGCAAAGGTATCGGAAAGTGAACTGGAACAAAAAATGGGTGACCTGATCGGCAATCCCGAATATAAAAAGAATGCAGCGATGCTCAGTGAGCAAATTGAAAGTGAAAAAGGAATCGAAAACATCTGTAATTATATAGAATCTTTGGCACGATAACCCTTTTTTACCGCAATTTGTTCCTGTTGAAATGCGGTCCAGCCTTGAAGATAAAAAAGAAAGTGGATAAAACTGTCAGGCAGGCTCCAAACAGATAAGCGTGGTTGAATCCGCCGAATTCCTGTGCGATACTTCCGCCGATCATTAATCCGATTCCGATACCGACATCCCAGCTAGTGAGGTAGGTGGAAGTTGCCGTTCCGCGCTGGCTGTTGGGTGCCAGATTGACAAACAGGGTGTTGAATGCCGGGAACATGGTTCCGAAAGCAACACCTTGTGATAAAGCGATGGCTATATATAAATAGGAAGTGAATACCGGATTCCATTTCATCAATGCATCGAGGGAAGCGAGCGCAAAGAAACTGGCACATGCCAGATACATCCCCAATGTAATAACCAGTGTGATACGCCCTTTATCTACTTGCCGGCCGGAAAACAGCCTGGAAGTTGCGAGTCCGATCGCCATAAAGGTGAAATAAAGTCCCGAATTGACAGATATACCGATCTCGTCGGCATACATTGCCACATAGGTGGTTGTCATCCCGTAAGGAATGGAAAGCATTAGTAGTGAAATTCCAGCCCAAGTCCCTTTGACCAGGAAGAAGCGGTCGAGCGAAATCGGTTCTTTCTTTACCGGTTGCTTGTAAGGCGTTTTAACCAGATAAGCCATGATAAATCCCAAGAAGCAGGAAACCAGCGAGCAACTGAAAATCACTTCATAACTGAAACTGTTATGCATGAACAATCCGATCATCGGACCGAAACTCATTGCCAGATTATTCGCCATCCCGTAATATCCAATTCCTTCGCCACGACGTGAAGAAGGAAGAATGTCGATCACGATCGTATTACCCGATACCGTGACCATCCCGAATGCGAATCCGTGAAGAATACGCAGCACAATGAAAATACACAAGACGCTGGCAATCATATATCCGGCGAATATAACCATGAATATGGCATACGCCAACAGATATAACGGGCGACGGGCAAAGGTATCCAGCAGATATCCGGAAAACGGACGGATACAAAGACAGGCTATCGTATAACAGGACAGAATAAATCCGATCATCGACTTATCTGTCATAAACCGTTCCTGTAAATAGAAGGGCAGGATTGGCAGTATCAGGTAAAATGCAAAAAACAGCAGAAAATTAGCCGTTAATATGTAGCAAAAACCGGGTGATAATAACTTGTCTTTCGCCATAGCAGTGAATAGTAGAATGGTATTATTTGAAACCTAACTTATCAAAAAGTTCCCGCTCTTCTGTTGTCGCGTTCTTTACCGTATAAGCGGCAAACTCCCGGGGATGATGATAATTTGCCCGGAACCATTCGAACTTTTCCGGCGTTTCCCTCAGTGCTCTGTCTACACCAAGCGGACTAAAACTTTTAAGTATTGCGTGTTCGATACGATGTTCCGTCACTCCGGCGAGATCGATAACAGGATCGGCAGGCTCTGGCGGCATAACTTCTCTTAATTTCTCTATTTTCACACCGAAGAAACGTTCGATATTTTCCAGGCAGGTACGAGTCCCGTTGGCTTTGCCATCAGCGGAGAAGCCGGCAATATGGGGGGTGGCAACGGCTGTAAGACTTAACAGTTCCCGGTCGATCGCCGGTTCGTTTTCCCAGCAATCTATCACTGCTTCGCTGATTTTTCCTGATTTCAGAGCTTTTATCAATGCCGTCGTATCGTGTACAGCTCCTCTTGAAGCATTTACAAACCAGGGCTTTTTACGTGTTTTGTTGAAAAAAACTTCGTTGGCAAGGTGACGGGTTGCAAAAGGTCCTTCTTTTGTCAACGGTGTATGGAAGGTGATGATATCAGCTTCTTCTGCGATCGTATCCAGCGAAACGAATCCTGCCGCTCCCTCTTCTTCTGCTCGTGGCGGGTCATTACGCAAGATATGTAAACCGTAAGCCGTACACAGTTTTTCCAGTTCTTTCCCGACATGCCCTACACCGACTATCCCGATCGTTTTTCCTTGAAGCGTTTCTCCTCTGCGAAGGGCTATCGTGATAAGTGAAGCCAATACGTATTGTGCAACCGAGACTGCATTGCAGCCAGGTGCATTTTTCCAGGTGATACCTGCTTCATCACAATATTTTATGTCGATATGATCGAAGCCGATAGTCGCTGTGGTGATCAGTTTGACATGGCTTTCGTCCAATAATTCGCGGGTGCATTTGTCGATGCTTCGTACAATGAGAGCATCTGCGTCGTGGATGGTTGAAGGAGTAAACTCGTTTGAGTTGAGGTATTTTATTTCTGCGATTGGTTCGGCTACGCCTTTTAGGTATGGGACCGTGTTGTCAGCTACTATTTTCATTTTATATGCTTTTTGCAGGGCAAAGATAGAGATTATTTGCGGAATAGACTGGTAGGTGATGGCTTGAAATCAGCATATCCATTGATAGATTATCGAAAAAGATTTTCTACCTTTGTCAACAGTATTTACAGAAAGCAAAACGATTATTTATGAATTTCAGCGAACAGTGTTACCGGATATTTGAACAGGCTACGAAAGCGTATCATGTTTCTGATGATGTGGATGCAACCATGCATAATCCGTATGAGGTAAAAAGTATAGAGTTTTATCTTTATTTGAAAAACTGGATTGATGCGGTACAGTGGCATCTGGAAGATATCATCCGTAATCCGGCAATCGATCCGGTGGAGGCAGTGGCTATCAAACGCCGTATAGACAAGTCTAATCAGGATCGTACCGACTTGGTGGAATTGATCGACAGTTTCTTTTTGGATAAATACAAAGAAGTGAAAGTATTGCCGGATGCGACGATCAATACGGAAAGTCCGGCATGGGCGGTCGACCGGTTGTCTATCCTGACATTGAAGATTTATCATATGGCCGAAGAGGTTAGCCGTCCCGATGCAACTCCCGAGCATAAAACGAAATGTGAAGAAAAGCTGAACGTGTTGCTGGAACAGAAGGTTGACCTGTCAACGGCTTTGGACCAGTTACTGGCTGATATTAAAGCCGGACGTAAGTACATGAAAGTGTATAAACAAATGAAAATGTACAATGACCCGGCATTAAACCCAGTGTTGTACGGGAAAAAATAAAATGGAATGAAAGTATATCATGGCAGCAGCTCTGGAGTCGTTAATATATGAAAGGAGTTACGAGTTATGAAAAATGTATTCTTTCCGGATGAAGTAATAACGAAAGAGGATGTTTTCTATGTTTGTAGCCTGATTGAACGTATTGCACATCGTTTGAAACAGCCGAACCGGTATGTCGTGAATTGTATGGGGAAACAGGCGCTGGCCGAGAAATTATCCCTGGCAAATGTTATGCACAGCGAAAACCAGCAGGCTGTCGTTGAACGTTTGATTGATGAATTCCGGTTGCAGGAAGGTAATTATGATGTGACAAATGTCAATCCGGTATTGGTCGATCATATTCCGACCGAGCAGGATATGGGAAAAGTTTATATGCGCCTCGTGTTGTCAACTCTCTATTCCTGGGAGGATTATGCAGATGCTATTTTACGTGTATATAATGATAAAATATGCCGTACGATAGATAATTATAATGGAAGTGCTTATTATGAACCTTCCTATTATTTAACCCGATGTTATTATAGCGGAACATTTAATTAACTCATTGCAAAAATACTTGTTATGCGACTCTCTGCATGGGTATTTTGCCTGGTTTCGATAATTTTCTCTGTCGCAAAAGCGAATTATACTGAATGGTCTTGATGGCAAATTGATGTTGTTTTTAGGAATAAGATGTCTTATTGTCTTGTTTTAAGCGGTTGCTGTGACTGTGATGTCTGTCAGAATAATTGAAACAGGAGAGTTGAATATACAATATTTAACATCGTGCCTGTTTCTATGAATTTCCAATCACCGTTTTAAACAAATTATCATCTCGTTTAAAACGAATTTTTTTTCATTTTAAATGAGATGAGAGTTTATTTAAGACGAAATATTTGTTAAATTCAGTCGGTGAAACTTTTTTGATGAGCCTTTTTTCCTTTAAAAACTATGCTGTACAGCAGATTTAGATTCCAGATGTAACGAAAAGTTGTATTTGGATTTAAATATCTAATTCATATATTTATTTAATCTTTTATATCATCATTTATGGGTATAGACTATTGATGGATCAAAAAGCTGTATTTATATAGTGAAAGCCTGAATAAGGATATTTGCTATCTTCTCCTGGGCGAGATAAAAAGTGCTGTGTCTGGTCAGGACTACATACAGCTTATTGGCGATAGGGGTAATTTGACATTTTGATAAATACGACGATATCCTGTCGTAACAATGATTGCTGTGACAATATGATAACGGCATGTAATGAATTCAGATAACTTATTCCGGAAATAATTTATATCTTTGTGAACAGTATTGATAGAAGTTACGAATCATGAAAATGTATTAAATTCATTACATGGCAAAAATACTTGTTATAAGACTTTCTGCTATTGGCGATGTTGCTATGACGGTTCCAGTGATCTACTCTGCCGCCAAAGCAAACCCCCAACATACGTTTACTGTACTTACGCAGGCTTTCCTGATACCTGTTTTTATGAACCGTCCGGCAAATGTGGACGTGATCGGTATCAATACGAAGGCGGCAGAAAAGACATTGGGCGGATTGCTCCGGTTTGCCTCTGCGTTGGTCAAGTATGAGTATGATGTCGTATTGGATTTGCATAATGTGATCCGTACCATGATTATCCGAGGTATGTTCCGGATAAAAGGGAAAAAGGTTTATGTTGTGGATAAGGCAAGGAAGGAACGGAAACGGCTGACCGAGCGTAATCATAAGGAACTGAAACCCTTGCGTCCGGTGATAGAACGCTATGCCGATGTGTTCCGTGCTGCCGGTCTGAACTATACGGAAACTTTCACATCCCTTTATGAATCGAAGCCGGCCGATTTGTCGGCTATGGAAGCCGTGGCCGGAACAAAAACCGGTAAATGGATCGGAATTGCCCCGTTTGCCAAGCATCGCGGAAAAATCTATCCGGTGGACGATATGGAACAGGTTGTCGCCCGCTTGTCGGAAAATGAAGATTATACGATCTTTCTGTTGGGAGGTCGTGGTTATGAAGAAGCTGTTTTGGAGCAATGGGCATTCCAGTATCCGCGTGTAAAAAGTGTTGTCGGCCGTTATTCGCTGGATAATGAACTTGCCTTGATCAGCCGCTTGGACGTATTGCTTTGTATGGACTCTGCCAATATGCATTTCGCTTCTCTGGTCGATACAAAAGTGATTTCGGTCTGGGGAGCAACGCATCCCTATGCCGGATTTTACGGTTATCATCAGGACCCGAAAAATGCCGTTCAACTCGATCTTCCTTGTCGTCCCTGTTCTGTCTTCGGCCAGAAGCCTTGTTTCCGGGGGGATTGGGCCTGTATGACACAGATTACACCGGAGATGATTGTGGATAAGATAAATTCCACCTTGCAGAAATGAAAGTAGTAACGAATCCGGCATATCCTTTTCTGGCAGATTTTTTTTGTCATTTATCCGACCGTTTTGAGACGGAAGGAACCACGATATATGAGGGAAGAAACGTGTTGAAGCGGTTTAATATCGAAGGATGTGAACTGGTGGTGAAGAGTTTCAAGGTCCCGTTCTTTGTCAATCGGGTTATTTATACGTTATTCCGGAAATCAAAGGCCAGGCGTTCGTATGAATATGCTTTCGAGATATTAAAGCGGGGGAGCAACACGCCGGAACCTCTTGGATACATAGAAGAATATAAACATGGCCTGTTGAATCATAGCTATAGTGTTTCTGCGTATAGCGGAGCTTCCGATATCCGGGAATACATGAACGGACAGCTGAAGGATAAAACCTTGTTGACTGCATTAGGTGTTTTTATAGCCAGTCTGCATCAGGCTGGAATTTTTCATATAGATTTATCACCGGGAAATATCCTGTATTATAAGGAACAGGAAACTTTTCGTTTCACTCTGGTAGATATCAACCGGATGCAATTTAAGAAAATAACAGTACAGGATGCGATCAGGAACTTTTCACGGTTGGCCATTTCCCGTGAAGCATTGTCATGTGTCACCTGTGAATATGCACGGATTCGCGGGTTGGATGAGGACTCTTTTGTACGGCAGACTAATCAATACAGTGATCGTGTTTATAAAAAGTACGCTTCCCATCTGGCATGTAAAGCCTGGAGGAAAGAGGGTGGAAATTGGTTTACCCAACCTTATTTCCAGTACGTCATGGCGAATCTGTTCAGTCATTGTCCTCTTTTCACGAAGGCTGTGCGAGATCGTTTCCATAAAAAACGTATCCGGATTTATACCTCTTGCATATTGCCGTTTGATTTCCGTAAAGTCTTTCCTGAAAGCTCTCAGGAGGATTGATCCTCTTTTTTTTGTGATTGGGAGGTCCAGCCTGTTATCTGTGAGCAGTGGCTGATATAATATGATTCTTCTTCCGACAGATTTTTAGAATCGTTATACCATGGCTTATGTTCAGCCTGATAAGGGTATGCCGTGCGGTATGCCTCAACCGACCGGCTTCTGCTCAGTCCGACATGCGGTCGGTAAAGGGCGAAAGTCGTATCGATGGGAGCCCGGAATAAACCGTTTTGGGCCGGACGGGCATAGTATTGTTTTTCCCAGTCAATTACTTTTTGCTTATGCTCGTACTGATCCGGCAGATTATCGATCCGTAATGAAAAACCGATTTTGCGGGCAAACGGATGCGCTTTCAGTTCTTTCAGGAAATAATCGATGAAATCGTCCGGACAATCAGCTATGGGGATGACATCCGAATCCGTATAGATATAATAGTCATTACAAAATTTCTTCTTCAACTCTGATTTCCACAAAGCCTTGAATCCGAGGTTCTCTTTAAGCCGGAATACGGTAAAGGGGCATGTCTGGTAATATTCCAGCAGAGGCGGGTAGGTTGAAGCGTTATCCAATATATAAATACGCGTATATCCTCTTGAAGTCAGACTGTCCGTCAATTGGATGAGTGTTGTCAACCGGTTGAAGTTATTGATGATAATAGGGATGTCCTTCCCGTTTGATATGTGGGATGGTATTATCTTTCCTTTGAGGAAATAATAATAATTCGCGATGGCTGTAGTCAGTTTCTTTAGCATATAGAGTAATAATTTATTTAGATGCTCTGATTAATCCTCTGCGTAAATAAGGGGGCTGCATGTCATGATTGTGTGTGTAGATCATGTAGCCTTTTGAAAAACTTGTTTTGAATCCGTTACCCTGCAATATGTCCGTTAATACAACTTCATCATCATGCCGGTGATAAGTACATAACGCAATTTGCATGGATTTATTTTCATTTATCAGACGTTTTGCTCCGTACAATAGATCTCGTTCTGCTCCTTCAACATCGGCTTTTATAAAATTCACAGAGGAGTCGTCAGAGAAAAACGAATCGAGAGTTATGCAGGTATCGGTATCTTTATTTCCGACAAATTTGTGAATAATGGATACTTTCTCTTTCCAGGGTTCAAATGTTTTTTCCAGAGCCTCTATCCAGTCGTTATCTGTTTCAAAAAGATAAACATGTTGTACTTTATCTATTACACTGAGCGAAAAGTTCCCTTCCGCAGCTCCGATATCTGATAGAATATCATTGTCTTTAACATTGAAATTTCCATCGGTATAACGGTGAGGAGAAGCTATGTCTTGTTCTGCTTGCAGGGCGTTATAGGCACGCTGTATCCGCTTTACGGACCATTTACGTTTGAAATAAAGTCTTTTCTCTTCGTGCAGGACGTATTTTAGCTGAGAGTCATCATCTGTGAAAACCTGAATGTCTTTCGCTTTGTACTGTTCCGTAAATGATGAAAGAAATGTTGTTATAGGATGTGATCTTAAGTATCCGATTGCTTCTTTCTGCTCATTGGATAATGAATTTTGCGGAAGAGAATCGAAATAAGACAGGATGACTTTTCTGAATAATTTTCTGCGGAGGCCGTGGGGTAAAATCCGACATTTGTAAAAAGAAGATAAAGCGAACATGATTGATCTGTTTTGATAGGTTTATTATATTTATTCTTGGAATGAGATGAATTCTGTCTGTACATAATATCCGGACAAAGATAATGATTTTCTTTTGTATGGTAGGTTGGAAGGCATGCATATTCTTACTGAATATTTTGCAACTAAGAATCCATTCTCTACCTTTGTGGGGTAAAAGAGAGAAGAGATAGGCATTCTTTTCATATTATAAACTATATATGTATGATTCCGAAAGTAATTCATTTGTGCTGGTTTAGTGATGATCCTTTTCCTGTTGAAATAAAAATCTGTTTGGCAAGTTGGAAACGAATATTGCCGGATTATACGGTAAGGCGCTGGACCTATGCTGATGCGATGGCTATTGGCTGTGATTTTATAGCGGAGGCATTGCGTGCTAAGAAATGGGCTTTTGCGGCAGATGCTGTACGTTTTTATGCGATTTATAAAGAGGGAGGAATATACATGGATAGCGATATGCTTGTAGAGAAACGCTTCGACTCTTTTATACCTCAGCATGGTTTTGCAACGTTTAATGAGTTGTGGGGTACGCTTTTTTTACAGGCTGCTTTCCTGATTGGAGAACAGGGAAATGTTTATTGCAAGGAGGTTTTTGAATATTACAACCAACGTCATTTTCTATTGCCTGACGGATCTTTCGATATGTTGATCTCACCCAAGATTATGACGATGATTGCTGAGAAAAAAGGATATAAGCGGGAAGATGTCGAGCAGCGTTTGGGAGATGATATAATTATCTATCCAAGTTGCTACGTTTCTCCCTGCAAGACAATTAGATATCCTGAAGCTTTTGCCTGCCATCAGGTGTATGGCAGTTGGCGAAAACGTCGCTTCGGTAGAAAAATTGAGCGATTTTTAAAGCATATATGCCTTGTGGTTCGTTTTGCATTATTCAAACGGTAGAAAAAAATTGGATACGGAGAGTCTGAAAAGACTCTTATCGGCTTGGGATATCTAAAAGTGGATAATCGGTTGCCAGAACTTTTTCATTTTCCGTTTATACCATGAATGGCATCCGAAAGGTAACTGTCCGCCTGTCAGCTTATAACAGTAAGCCGGATATTTATCGAAGGCGAATCGGATTGCTTCCATAGCTTCCGGATAAATGAACCCTGTTGCTTCTGTTGCCCAGAACACGTCTTCATTATAGAGGTGATGCCGGTCTTGCGCCAGGTAGAAATTGATACGGTCTGCCTGTTCGCGGGTTACCCGGTAGTGGCTGTCGGTTTTGCGTATTGATAATCCTCCGTTCCCGATTTTGTTGTAGAGGTCTTGTTTGGATGGCTCTCCTTTTTGCCGGTGGTACATATGTGCCAGATGCATAATGGCGGAGATAATGGGAAAGCGATATACCGGTTTTTGCAGCCAGGGAGCACCGATGTAATCATAGCCTTTGCTGCACCATTCCTTTAACTCATCCCGGAAAACAAAGGCATCCAGTTGGTAGATCAGTATATAAGTGCTGTCAAGGAACCGTTCGTAAAAACCGGAAGCAAGCATTAACCGGTTGTAACCACTGATCCCTTTAAAATAAGCATCATCGAATGACGTAAATGTCAATCTGGGAAATTCAGCCTGTAGTTCTGAAAGGTCCAAAGACTCGGGCTTTATTACAACCAGCGGATAAGCCTTTAAAATATCGTATGCCTGCATCAACGAACGTTTTTCCGTCGCAGTGAACGTATTTTTATAGATGGGTATGATTACTTTTACTAACTCCACAATTTACTACTATAACTTGTTATTGCGTCCAAAGATAACTAAAACTAAATAATTTGATCTAATCATGGTTGAGTGATTTCTGATCGAATGTAAGAAAAATCATTTCATAACAAATCTTTAACCAGACTAGAATACAGAACCATGACTTTACTACATATGGATGAACTATAGCCCTTCGGAAAAAGGGAGGTGTTAATTCCGTTGTAGAAATAGCGACGACGATAATGGTTAGTATAAGCAACCAATAGTTCAGTTTTTTATTTGAAGCAGGTGAGTTGACATACCAGATACCTACTCCGAGCATGGCCGTTACATAAGAACTAGCCTCGCTTCCGGAACTGAACAAGACTGTGAAAAGCAGTACATTGGCTAGTAGCAGGAAACGGAAAGAGAGACTTTTGTATTGCCTGATACGCAGATATGGAATAAAAAATAAAATGAGTCCGGGAACTATCAGCCATAAGTCGCTGTAATCGGGATTTCCGGATACCCTCCTGACTAATCCCAGTAAAGACACATTCTGTGAAATGGCGAACATATTATGTGAGTTTTTCTCAGTGATGGCAATAAACCAGTCCTGATACTGGCTTATCGTATATTCCAATCCAAAGAAAGGAATCGGGAATATGAATAAAAGGATCGTCCAGAATAAACAAGATAGTAAGAATTTTATCTTGTGTTTTGAGAAAAAGAAGAAAGCCAGTCCGACAATTGAATATATTTTTACAAATGTACCGAGCAATATGACAAATGCTGCCCAAAAATCTTTTTTCTTTTCGATAAAAGCAAAAGCCAACAGGATAAAGGCAGCGACAGATATATTGAATTGCTGGACTAACTGGGCTGTTATCAATTCGATATAAGCAGTCCAGCATATTATCGCTTTTTGATTTTTTGACAGGGGCAGTTGCTGTATGGCGTAAAATAGCAGGGCTGTATTGGCCATTACCCATAATACCATTCCCAACCACTGGGGGAGAATGGCAAAAGGTGAAATGATAAAACTGAATATGATTCCGTAAAGATTGACGTCGCCATATTCTTCAGGATAAGGACCGTATAATGTGAGTCCGTGTATCGCGTGATTGTAAACACCTTCAAATATCTTGTAATTGTTGAACTTTCCGATAATCAACTTGGCTATGACTGTAATTGCTGCTGTAACCAGCCATATCGCAAGAATAGTTTTGTTTTCTTTCAGTTTAGGATTATGTAGAAAGGAGGTTACAAATTTGAGTTTACTGTTTATTTGAGGTCTGCTACTTACTATTCCCATTTTGTATTATGTTTTGTTGAAATGAAGAAAAGGTCATAAAAGTATAGTCCTTTTTTATAGAGAAGGATATCAAATCGTCCAATCGTTTTATCATACCTTCTCCCGAATGATTGGTTATGATAAATGGTAAATTCCATTTTTTCAGATTGGTAAATTCCCAGGGGTGAAAATAAGTAACAATGTAGCCATCGTGTTTCAACGTTCTCTGAAATAACCACCGATAGACTTTAGCCGGGAGGTTATGGTAGGCCAGCCAGAATAGAGGAAAACGGAAAACAGGAGAAACAGATGCAGGAAGTTGCAGGACGTCATCTTTGTAAAACCACGTGCGGGGTTTATCCAGGTGGTTGTATCTTCCTGGAATACATGTCGGGTTTAATGAAGAATTATATGTATATCCTGCTTTTTTTATTTCTTTTTCATCGATCGGCATCATACGTGCCATACGGAATCCTTTTACAGGCTGCCCGGTTTGTTGCTCAAGAAATTCGCGGGAGCGTTTCAAATCTTCCATTTCAAACGAAGAATGATAGTATCCGTGTGAGGCGATCTCATGACCGTCCTGTAGGATGTTCTCGATGATTTCGGGAGCGTGAGCAGCGAAATTGGCCGTGCAGAAGAAAGTGGCATGTACCTGGTGTCTTTTAAGGCAAGCCAATATCTTTTTGGTCCCTTCGATAGACACAGCCATTTGTTGTTCAAATGGCACTTCTATCCCATGTTCCAGGGGAACATCGAATTCTTCAATATCAAAACTGAGTAAGATCATTGCTGAGTAAAATTGAAAAAAAGTTTACCATTTCACGTTTTAGCACTTTGAATCCCATGTCGGATACTGTTAAGCCATCCCTGATACGTGACTGTACGGCCTGTATGTTCATTTTTTTCCGTTGAGCCTTGTATATGAACTCAGTATCAAACAAGAAGCTATTAACTTTTGTTGATAAAAAAATCCTTTTGCCTGAGCGGTTGAATCCTTTGAGTCCGCCTTGAGTATCATGTATTTTTAAACGAAGGAAAACAGCGTTGCATATATGGGACGATTCGGAAAGAAACCTCCGGAAAGGCGGTAAATTTTTTTGGTAATTCCTGTCCCTTATGGCAACAACGATATCTGCACCGTTGAGTAATGTGTTGATTACCTGTCTGAAAGAACTATCTGTGTAGGGGAAGTCATAGTCGGTATATATGATATATTCCGATTGACAATGCCGCACGGCTTCACGCAGAGCGTATCCTTTCCCTCTGTTGGGACGATAGTCAATTACTTGGACTCCGGGGATTCCGTTTTTTAATGCGGCAACTACTTCCGGTTCGTATCCGCGTTTAGAACCGTCACTAACAATAAGCAAGTGAAAATTTACAGGATTAAACAAGGATTGTATCTCTTTGAATTTCCTGATAACCTTTTGCTCCCAGCCGGAAGGTGGGTTATAGCAAGGTAAAATAAGATCAATATCAGCTCTGCAATTCATCTTCTATTTCTTTAATCAACTCTATAGGTAAACAGATGCTCTACGTAAATATCTGATGCAAAGATATGATATTAAATTACTTGTATTGATGTTTAAACTAATTTGTACGGATATTGACAGACGTTTACAGTGTTGGCGTATAAATAAATATATAGAAATAAGTTGTATCTTTGCCTATCATTTCAGAACGGAAAAGAAGAATAAAATAAATGGAAAATATAAAGGTTGCAATTATTGGCCTGGGATATGTCGGGTTACCGTTAGCGCATTTGTTCGCAACCAGATATCCGGTTGTTGGTTTCGACATTAAGCAGGATCGGGTTGAGGCCTTAAAGAAAGGGCAGGATATAACGATGGAAGTCTCTGACGGAAAACTGAAATCTGTTTTATTGTCTCACTTACCGGAATTTGATGAAACAGGGCTCTATTTTACATCTGCTCCTTCTGATCTTCAGTCATGTAATTATTTTATAGTAGCTGTGCCTACTCCTGTAGATAGTCATCATAGTCCGGATTTGACACCTTTATATAAGGCCAGTGAAACAGTTGGGCGTGCATTATCAAAAGGGGATATTGTTATCTATGAATCAACTGTTTGTCCGGGCATTACAGAAGAGGAATGCGTTCCGATTCTTGCAAAGACTTCAGGATTGGTATATAATGAAGACTTTTTTGCCGGTTATTCTCCTGAGCGTATCAATCCGGGGGATAAGGAACATACGGTAGAGAAAATTATGAAAGTAACCTCCGGCTCCACACCGGATGCGGCGGAGAAGGTAGATGCGCTATACCGTTCTGTGATTACTGCCGGAACATTTCCGGTATCCAGTATTCGCGTGGCGGAAGCATCCAAAGTGATTGAAAATACGCAGCGGGATATTAATATTGCTTTTGTAAACGAGTTGTCTAAAATTTTCCATCTGTTGGATATAGATACAAACGAAGTGTTGGCTGCTGCCGGAACGAAATGGAACTTTCTGCCGTTCAGACCGGGGTTGGTTGGAGGTCACTGCATTGGTGTCGACCCTTATTACCTGATCCGGAAAGCGCAGGATTACGGATATCATCCCGGCCTGATCCTGTATGGGCGTCGTATCAATGATACGATGGGCGAATACATAGCCAACCGTGTGGTGAAATGTATGATTAAAAAGGATGTACCGGTTAAGAATGCGGAAGTGCTGGTGTTGGGTTTTACCTTCAAGGAAAATTGTCCGGATGTGAGGAATACAAAAGTAGGGGATGTTGTCCGTGTATTGAAAGATTACGGCATCAATGTCTCTGTGTATGATCCTTGGGCTCGTGCGGAAGAAGTCCGGGATGAATACGGAATAGAGTTGACCGGCTCTTTATCCGAAGGCAGGAAGTATGATGTGATTGTACTGGCTGTGGCTCATAAAGAATTTCTGGAACTTGACATCCCGTCGCTTGTCAGTGAAAATCACGTAGTATATGATGTAAAAGGTTGTCTGAATCCGGAATGGGTGGACGATCGGTTGTAAATATAAATCCACAACATTATAGAATGAAAACAAACATACTTTTTTCCCTCCTTGTTTTTTGCTGTAGCTTTTTTACAATCTTTCCTGCCAATGCAGATTGGAGGGATAAAATACCCTTGTTAAAGTATTCTCCCCGTTATTTTGGTGCGAATGCCTTCCCTTTTCCGGAATTGATGGGCGGGAAGTTATCTCCGCGCTGGGAGGTCGAATTAAGAGGTGAATATCATAAAATGACCGGGGATAAGACGAAAGACGTTTTTGCCCGTTTGTATATCCCTATAGCTAAGGGACGTGCCGGTGTATCACTTTACGGGGTGATTCAGGAATGGTACGAAACATCACCGGAAGTGCGTGACGAGCGTAATGCTGTCGATGTGAAATCTCCGATCCCTTGTCATGGGGATTTTATATTGAGTTGCCATTATCAGGTGCTGAAAAGTGAAAAATGGGTGGATATCGTGGTAAATGCAACTCTGAGAACAGCCAGTGGGGGACGTTTGTGTGATGCCCGTTATACAGATGCGGCAGCTTATTGGTTCGATTGTAATATCGGACGGACGTTGTGGCAGAATCCGGAAAAAAATGCGTCTGTCCGTTTACAGGGAATGGCCGGTTTTTACTGCTGGATGACGAACGATCTGATACATCGGCAGAATGATGCTTTGACATATGCGATAGGGGCACAGGCTACTTATCGTGGTTTTACATTGAATTGTGACTATACAGGCATAAAGGGGTACAGAGGAGACGGGGACAAACCGATGATTGTCCGCTCAAAACTCAATTATGAGATAAAAAAGAACATTATCTCTTTCGGTTATAAACACGGTATACAAGATTATCTTTACGATAGTTTTTCGTTGGCCTATATCCGCTGTTTTTGAAAACCATCTTGAAGGAGGATTTTTCTGTTATTTCCGTCCGAAATCAGCCGGAATTTCCCCCCACACCGAAGTCTCCCATTTCAGGATCGTTGTAGTATAGGTGTTTGTATTCAGCCATTTCTCGGCACGTTCGATCAGATCGAAGATTTGCTCGTTGATAGGTTCACGTTCCAGCAGAGTCTTGCATTTCTTCTTTTTGACCCAACTGATCGCATTACGGCTATCCGAATAAATAGGCAGGTTGCTTCCTTTCTGCTTTAACAGTGCCAGACCATGAACGAGTGCCAGAAACTCGCCGACGTTGTTTGTCCCTTTTTTCAAAGGTCCGATATGGAAAATCTCTTGTCCGGTGGCTGTGTAAACACCCCGGTATTCCATATCCCCCGGATTTCCGCTACAGGCGGCGTCTACTGCCAGGCTTTCGTTGATCGGTTTTCCGACAGGTGCTTTCGGTGCCAGATTGGCGGCAGCTTTGGCTGACGAAGCAGTTTTCAGGTAATGCGTATATCCTTTCTCAAAGGCTTCAACGGCCTCTTCGCGGGTTTCGAACGATTTGTATTTCGCTCCTTCTTGTCCTTCCACCTGCATTTTACACTCTGCCCAGTTGTCGTAAACACCTGGGTTAAGTCCTTTCCACACGACATAATATTTGTTCTTCGCCATCTTCTATATTCTTCGGATATGATTTGCAAAGGTAATATTTTGTTACTTTTCTATTGAAAGAAAAGTAATGAAGAAAAAAAACTTTACATTTGCGGTAAACAATCATATACGAGATGAAGCGTATTTTTTTGATAGGTTATATGGGAGCCGGAAAGACGACGGTCGGCAAAGACCTGGCCAAACGAATGGGGCTTTCTTTTATTGACCTGGACTGTTACATAGAAGCCCGCTACCATAGAACGGTCGGGCAGATATTTGCTGAAAAAGGGGAGGAGGCTTTCCGTGATATTGAACGGCGGATGCTCCACGAAGTGGCCATGTTTGAAGATGTACTGATCTCCACTGGCGGCGGTGCTCCCTGCTTTTTTGACAATATGGAGTTTATGAACGAAACAGGCTCAACCGTTTATCTGAAGGTGTCGGTGGAAGAGTTGGCTAAACGTCTTGAAATCTGTAAATCGACTCGCCCCGTACTGAAAGGACGTTCCGGTGATGAGTTGGTTGCATTTATTGCCGAAAGCCTGGAGAAAAGAACTCCCCATTATATGAAAGCTTCAATCGTGTTTGATGCCGAAGTGATGTTGACGGAAACGGATGTGCATGAGATTTCGGAAGCATTGGAAAAAATAGTATAATATATAATGTAAGGCAGTTAGGAATTGCCGGCCGTGGAATCGTATTATGGAAGCAACAGGAGACAAACAGCTTCAGGGTTCATATATTACCCAGGAACTGTTGAAGGAATTGAATAAGGTAGGTAATCGTTTACTGATTGGTATCCCTTGTGAACGGAAAGAGGGGGAAAAGCGGCTTGCGCTTACTCCTGAGGCTGTTGACATGTTGACCGATCGCGGACATCGCGTATTGGTAGAGTCGGGTGCCGGGTTGGGGATCAATTACTCCGATAATCACTATTCCGAGGCTGGTGCCGAGATTGTCGCTACTCCGGCCGAAGTTTTCCAGGCTGATATCATTCTGAAGATACTTCCTCCTTTACCTCAGGAAATCCTGTTGATGAAACCTCGTTCTACTGTCTTCTCCATGGTGCAACTCAATCTGTTTGCTCAGGAAGCTTTTGAACTGATGATGGCTAAACGCATTACGGCGATCGCTTATGAACTGATGTCGGACGATCAGAAAAGATGTCCTATCCTAAATGTTATTTCAGAGATAGAAGGAACAGCTTCTATTACCATTGCTTCCGAATTGCTGAGTAATACCCAGGGAGGAAAAGGTATTTTGCTGGGAGGAATCCCCGGAGTGTCACCGACTGAGATTGTGATCGTCGGTGCAGGAAATGCAGGAACCGTGGCTGCCCGTGCTGCTTTGGCGCTAGGTGCATCCGTTAAGGTTTTCGATGATGATATCAACAAGCTGCGCACGATTCAGCAAGTATTGGGGCAAGGTTTGTTTACTTCGACTTTTCATCCGAATGTATTGCATAATGCTTTCCGTACGGCGGATGTAGTGATCGGAGCTATGCGGTATATCAATACACGTTACCGTTATGTGATTGCGGAAGAATTAGTCAGGACTATGAAACGGGGTTCTCTGGTGATCGATCTGCGTATCAGTCAGGGTGGTTGTTTCGAGACAACCTGCTGTCTGGCTAAATCCGATCCGACCGTTTTTGAGCAATACGGTGTATTACATTATTGTATACCTAATATAAGTAATCGGGTGGCACGTACCACCTCGATGGCTTTCAGTAATATATTTGTACCCATCTTTCTTGCTTTGGGAGATGCCGGGACAGTCCAGAATATGATAAAGTCGGATGATGGCTTTCGTTCAGGTGTTTACATGTATTGTGGGAAACCTGTAAACAATTACGTGTCTAATCATTTTAATTTATCATCAAATAACCTGGATCTATATCTTTCTGCTTTTTAAGCCTCAAAAGTTTTGAACAAGCCAAGTTTATTCTTTACTTTGCGGAAATCTAACTACAAACAAGCGATTAAGCTAATATAAATAATTATGGCAGAACAAACAAAAGTAACAACGTTGGAGAAGGTTGTGATCCGTTTTTCGGGTGACTCCGGAGACGGTATGCAGTTAACCGGAACGATCTTTTCTAATCTGTCGGCTATTTTTGGAAATGAGATTTCTACATTTCCCGACTATCCGGCGGAAGTACGTGCTCCTCAGGGAACACTGAGTGGTGTATCAGGATTCCAGGTGCATCTGGGATCACGTAAAATTTTTACTCCTGGTGATAAGGCGGACGTTTTAGTCGCTATGAATCCCGCCGCTCTGAAAGTGAATGTGAAGAATATCAAGCCAAATGCAATTGTTATTATCGATACCGATTCATTCAAGAAGAGTGATCTAGATAAGGCTTTGTACACAACGGACGATCCGTTCAAAGAACTGGGTCTGAACAGTGTGCAGGTTGTCGCTGCCCCGATCTCTACGATGGTGAAAGACGGTTTGGCAGAGTTTGGCTTGGATAACAAGTCTGCGCTCCGTTCAAAGAATATGTTTGCCCTGGGCCTTGTTTGCTGGTTGTTTGACCGTCCTCTGGAAGAAGCCATGAACATGCTTCAGAATAAATTCGCCAAGAAGCCGGTGATCGCACAGGCTAATATCAAGGCGTTGACAGACGGTTATAACTATGGTCACAATATCCATGCGTCAGTTTCTACTTATCGTATTGAAAGTAAGAAAGCTGAACCGGGATTCTATACGGATGTGAATGGAAATAAGGCTACTTCCTACGGTCTGATTGCTGCTGCCGAAAAAGCCGGCCTGCAACTTTTCCTGGGTAGTTATCCTATTACTCCGGCGACTGATATTTTGCATGAATTATCTAAACGGAAAGATTTGGGCGTAATTACCGTTCAGGCTGAAGATGAAATTGCCGGTATTTGTACGGCTATCGGTGGTAGTTTTGCCGGTTGTCTGGCTGCTACATCGACTTCCGGTCCGGGTTTGGCGTTGAAGAGTGAAGCGATCGGTCTGGCTGTAATAGCAGAATTGCCGCTGGTTATCATCGACGTACAGCGTGGAGGTCCATCAACAGGTATGCCGACAAAGAGTGAGCAGACCGACCTGATGCAGGCGCTTTACGGACGTAACGGTGAAAGTCCGCTGGTAGTGATTGCCGCTTCTACTCCGACAGACTGTTTCGATGCAGCTTACTGGGCTGGTAAGCTGGCTGTAGAACATATGACTCCGGTTATCCTGATGACGGATGCTTTCATTGCAAACGGTTCGTCTGCTTGGAGATTACCTGACCTGGACAACTATCCGGAAATCAAACCGAACTACGTGTCCAACTATCAGGGAGAAAAGCCCTGGAAGGCATATCGTCGTGATAAAGATACACAGGTTCGTTACTGGGCTATCCCGGGTATGGAAGGATTTGCACACCGTTTGGGTGGTCTGGAGAAAGATTACGATACAAGTGCTATCTCGACCGATCCTATCAACCATCAGAAGATGGTTACCACCCGCCAGGCAAAGATCGACAAAATTGCTGATTTTATCCCGGAACTGGAAGTGCTTGGAGATCCCGATGCCGACCTGTTGCTGGTAGGCTGGGGCGGTACATACGGTCATCTGTATGAAGCAATGGAAACAATGCATGAACAAGGCAAGAAAGTGGCTTTGGCCCACTTCAAATTTATCAGTCCGCTTCCGAAGAATACGGTAGAGGTACTTTCCAAATATAAGAAAGTGGTTGTTGCTGAACAGAATAACGGACAGTTTGCCAACTACCTGCGTGGTAAAGTTCCCGGATTCAATCCGTACAGATTCAACCGCGTGAAAGGACAGCCTTTCGTTGTTGCGAGATTAGTTGAGGAATTCACTAAAATATTGGAGGCTTAAAAAATGACAGATATAAAATTCGAACCGAAAGATTATAAAAGCGACCAGTATGTACGTTGGTGTCCGGGTTGTGGAGACCATGCCGTATTGAACTGCTTACACAAAGCGATGGCGGAAGTAGGAGTGGCTCCTCATAATATGGCCGTTATCTCGGGTATCGGGTGTTCTTCCCGCTTACCTTATTATATGAATACATACGGTTTCCATACCATCCACGGACGTGGTGCTGCAATAGCAACAGGTGTGAAGACTGCCCGTCCCGACCTGAGTGTCTGGCTGATCACCGGCGACGGCGACTGTCTGGCTATCGGTGGTAACCATTTTATCCATGCCGTACGTCGTAATGTCGACCTGAACATAGTTCTTTTCAACAATAAAATTTATGGTCTGACCAAAGGACAATACTCTCCGACTTCCGAACGTGGCTTCGTTTCTAAAAGTTCTCCTTACGGAACAGTGGAAGACCCGTTTATCCCGGCTGAACTGGCTTTGGGAGCACGCGGAAACTTCTTTGCCCGGGTGATCGATGTGGATTTGAAGAATACAACTGAAGTATTGGCTGCTTCTGCACGCCATAAAGGTGCTTCTGTCACGGAAGTGCTGGTGAACTGTGTAATTTTCAATGACGGCATTCATAAGAGTATCGTTGATAAGGAATATCGTGCAGACCGTACCATCTTCCTTCGCCACGGCGAAAAGATGATTTTCGGAAAAGAAGGTAACAAAGGTCTTGTGTTGGATGGCCTTAAACTGAAAGCCGTTACGATCGGTGAAGGTGGCTACACAATGGATGATGTGCTGGTTCATGATGCCCATGAAAAAGATACGACACTTCATATGATGCTGGCTATGATGAAAGATGATATGCCTATTGCCTTGGGGGTTATCCGCGATGTGGATGCTCCGGTATACGATGAAGCCGTTCATCAACAGATTGAAGAGGTACAGGCAAAGAATCCTACCCGTAAACTGAAAGACTTCTTAATGAAGGGTGAAGTTTGGGAAGTGAAATAAGATTTTATTATAATAACTGGAATAGGAGGGATGATCATATGGTCATCCCTTTTTATTTTTATAAGAAAAAGTGAGTATAAATGATCGAAACCTGTGTTTTGAAAGAAAAACGTTATTGGAACAATGAATAAAGATTATACAAAATATACTGCGGAAAAATTGTTGGAAGATGATTTTTTTATCGAGTCCAATACTTCTCCGACGTTGGATACGATCAATTTCTGGAAAAGACAGGTTGTAGACGGACTGGATGAACAGGAATATCAGTTAGCTATATTCTTTTTGCGTTCCATAAAGGTAAAAAAAGAACAAATGACTAATGAACGGCAGGATTTATTATGGACAAAGATCAAGGATTCGAATAAGATTCTGCAACTGCAACGTAGCCGTCGCTTTCGTTCTTTTATGTGGATGGCTGCCGCTAGTGTCGCTGTTTTGATTATATTCTCTATTTCATATATATATACCAATGTAAATAAGACTCCGGATGTAGAAGCTGTTGCCCGGGAAATGGCTGTCACTCCGGATGAGGGAGAGATACAATTGGTTTTATCCGACAAGCTGATTCCGATTAGCGGACAGGAATCTCAAATCGAATATGATGCGAAAGGGACAGTGGCCGTTAATTCGGAAAAGATTGCTGATGTATCTTTGAATTCTGCCAATTCCTCTAAACGGTTGCCAGAGTTTAATCAGTTGATTGTCCCGAATGGAAAACGTTCCACCCTGATTTTAGAAGATGGAACTAAACTCTGGGTGAATGCCGGCAGCCGGATTGTGTACCCGGTTACATTCGCTGATAAAAAAAGGGAGATCTATGTAAATGGCGAAGTTTTTCTGGAAGTGACACCGGATAAAAAAGGCCTTTTATCGTAAAAACGAAAGAGATGGATGTACAGGTTTTGGGTACTTCTTTTAATGTAATGGCATACGAAACGGACGAATCTTCTTCAGTTGTCCTGGTTACAGGGGCTGTACAGGTGGATACTAAGGATGACGAAGATTTCCGTTTGGAACCTAACAGAATGTTCTCTTATAACCAGGGAGAATGTGACATAAAGGAGGTTAATGTGAATGATTATATTTTATGGAAAGATGGGTTATATACATACAGAAGTGAACATTTGTCAGTAATCCTGGATCGTTTATCCCGTTACTATGGAAAAAAGATCAGCTATAAATCTGATGTGGCAGATTTAAAATGCTCGGGAAAACTTGATATGCAGGAGGATCTGGAGGTTGTCCTGGATGGGCTGAGCCAAACAGCCCCGATTCTCTATAAGAAAATAGATGAAGAGTATATAGTAGTCAAAGAAGGCAGATAAAAGATTGTATATTAGGTTATTATTTTTTAATATATATGTTAAAAACTTAAATTGGAAAGCCTATGGAAAAAGCTCGGATGGAAAAATGACAGATCTGTAAATACTAACAAAACCGGATAACACTGCCATGTTATCCGGTTGGATCTCTAAATTAACTAGTTGAAAATAACCATTTAAAAATCAATACAAAGATATGGTAAATAAACGATTCTCCAATTCCTGGAGTATTAAATATCGAATTATGAAAATCGCTGCCCTATTCCTGATCTTAGGAATAAATGCAAGTTTGGCCAGCAGTACTTATTCGCAATCGGCAACATTGTCTTTGAAAGCGAATAATAAGACAGTGCAGGAGATCTTCTCTGAAATAGAAAAGCAAAGTGAATATGTTTTTTTCTATTATGACGGTATATTGGATGTAAACCGGAAAGTGAAATTAGATATCACTGATCAGACTGTGGATATTATATTAAATCAGTTGTTTACAGGAACAGATAATACCTATGTAATTAAAGACCGCCAGATATTTATATCAAAGAAAAAGAATACCGGTTTGATCGGCCCATTGCCATTGAAAGCCCAGGACAGAAGTTCTTTTCGGGGAAAGGTACTGGATGATTTGGGCGAACCTTTGCCGGGAGCGGCTATCCTGGTTGCAGGAAGTACCCGCGGGGTGACGACTGACCTGGACGGTTCTTTTGAACTGGAAGTAAATAAATCGGATAAACTGGTCATTTCTTATTTGGGGATGGAAGATCAGGAAATCGTTATCGGTAATCAAAACGATGTTGTGATCAGAATGAAGCCAAAGGCCGATGAACTGGAAGAAGTGACCGTTGTAGCTTATGGTAAGCAAAAGAAAGCCAGTGTGATAGGTGCTATATCAACTATCACCTCCGAACAACTTCAGGTACCGGTTGCGAAACTGAGTACAAGCCTGGCCGGACAGATGGCCGGTATCGTTGCCATACAACGTACCGGTGAGCCTGGTGCCGGAGCAGATTTCTGGATACGGGGTATTAGTTCTTTCGGGGCAAACAATACACCGCTTATACTGGTGGATGGAATAGAACGTTCGATGGATTTGGTTGATCCGGAAGATATTGCTACTTTTTCAATATTGAAGGATGCGACTGCTACGGCTTTGTATGGGGTTCGTGGTGCAAACGGGATTGTTCTGATTACGACAAAGCGAGGAAGGGAAGCCAAGCCTGCTATCAATGCCCGGGTGGAATACGGAATTTCCAATCCGACCGTAACTCCCAAAATGGCGAATGCCTCTCAATGGATGGATTATTATAATGATATCACATTGCAGGGGAACGGACAACTGGCTTATCAGCCAGTAGAATATGATAAACACGTCAATCATACGGATCCTGATTTATATCCGAATGTGGACTGGTGGGATACTACTTTCCGCAATATATCCAACAATATCCGTGCGAATGTAAATGTTTCGGGAGGTGGAAAAAGTGTCCGCTATTATGTTGCCGGTTCGTTTTATAGTGAAAATGGCATTTTTAAACCGGTAAAAAATCCTCAGTATGATCCTCAGGTCGGATATAAGAAAATTAATTTTCGGGCCAATGTCGATATCAATGTAACCCGTCTGACAGAACTGAGCCTTTCGTTGTCGAACCAATATGAAATAAAAAATCGCCTTGGGGTTGCAATGGAAAGTGTTTATAATAATACGCTGGCTGTCCCTTCTGTTGCTGTTGTGCCCGTATTTTCAGATGGTAGTTTATCCCGCCCTATTGTAGGTACTAATCCTTATCTGGACTTGAACTATACAGGGTATTCCGCTGATTTCTGGAACAATGCCCAATCTTTGATCAGCCTGACACAGGATTTTTCATTCATTACTCCCGGCTTGAAAGGAAATGCAAAATTCTCGTGGGATGCCCGTAATGAATCGACGCTGGATAAACGTAAGTCGCCGGTTACGTACGATGCCCTGGGAAGGGATAAGGAAGGAAATCTGATTTTACATCAGAACCGCGACGGTAATGATTTTCTTTCTCTGGCTCGTTCTAACAGAGGGGCACAAACCTGGAATTTTGAAACATCGCTTACTTATGATCAGGTATTCAACGATGATCATCGGGTGAACGGCCTGTTTTTATTCAATATCCGGGAATATACCAACAATTTCCCGACTGATTATATTGCAGCTTTTGCCAATAGAAATATCGGTATTGCAGGTCGTGCTGCCTATTCCTTCAGGGATAAGTATTTCGCTGAATTTAATTTTGGTTATAATGGTTCTGAAAACTTCGCTCCTGGAAAACGTTTCGGTTTTTTCCCTTCAGGTGCTTTGGGCTATATGATCAGCAATGAAGATTTTTGGAAATCCCTGTCGTCTGTGATCTCCTTATTGAAGATTAAAGGCTCTTACGGAGAGATCGGAAATGATAAGATCGGCGGTGATCGTCGTTTTGCTTATAATACCGAGATGCAGTATACGGGAGGTTGGAATTTCGGACGTGATCAGGCAAAGTGGATCGGAGGTATCGCAACCGGACATCCCGGTAACCCGAATGTATCCTGGGAAACTGCCAAGAAGACGGATGTCGGTTTTGAATTGGGACTGTTCCATCGTATTAAACTGAGTGCCGATTATTTTAAAGAAAAACGCGAAGGTATTTATATTCAGCAACAAAGTATTCCTTCGGTAGTCGGTATTAACGTGACGCAGTATGTGAATTTAGGTAAGATGCAGAATCAGGGGATAGATATGACGCTGGAATATGAACAGCAGGTAAATGATGAGTTATATATATCCGGACGTGGAAACTTTACCTTTAACCGTAATAAAGTATTGTATGATGATAAACCGAGTCAGCAATGGCCTTATTTGAATGATGTAGGTTTTCCGATGGATCAACATAGGGGGCTGGTTGCTATTGGTTTGTTTGAGTCGGAGAAAGATATAGCGAACAGTCCGACACAAACCTTCGGTCCGGTACGTCCGGGAGATATCAAATACCGGGATATAGACGGGAACGGGATTATCGACTCAAACGACCGGGTTCCGATGGGATATACGACAATCCCTGAGATCAACTATGGTTTCGGTGTGAGCCTGCGATGGAGACGTTTTGATTTATCCGTATTCTTTCAGGGAGCTACCCATGTAGGGCGTATGATCGGAGGAAGCCAGGTGTACGGTAGTGACGGCAGTATTCTGTCTCTTGGAAACTTCTATGAAGAGGTAGCAGAGAACCGTTGGACTGAATGGAATCCGGATCCGAATGCGAAATATCCCCGTATGTGGATGTCTGCTTTCGACAATAATAAGCAACAGTCCTCCTATTGGTGGCGTGATATGAGCTATATCCGTTTGAAAAATGCGGAGATAGGATATTCATTGCCTAAAGAACTGATACAAAAGATAGGTCTTTCGACAATACGTTTTTATATACAGGGTGTCAATCTTCTGACGTTTAGCGGCTTCAAATTATGGGATCCGGAACTGAATACCGGAACCGGAGGGTTATATCCTCAAATGCGTACGGCTGCTATAGGAATGAATGTTAACTTTTAATTATTAAGCATATGAAAAAATATAAGCATCAATATACAGTAATCAGTCTGTTATACATGATTGGTATGTTGTTTACCGGTTGTGACGGTTTTCTGGATGTAGAGTTGGATAATCAGATTAAACTGGAGGAAGTATTCAATAAACGTTCCACAACCGAACAATATCTGGCACAGGTGTATGGCTTTGTTCCACAGACATATAATTGGCACGAAAATGCAGTCGGAGCTAGTGTTCCCATGAGTGATGAAGCTTTGTTTTCCTGGATGTCCGGGTTGGGGTATCATAGTTTTTTGAATGGAACATGGAGTGTCACGACAACTTCCTATGCAATCTGGAAAAATATGTATCAGGCCATTAATCAGGCTACCGTATTTATGAACCACGTAGATGAGTGTGTGGAGTTGACCCAGAAAGAAAAAGATATAATGAAGGCGGAGGCTCGTTTTTTGAGAGCTTATTTCTATACGCTCTTAATAAATCAGTACGGACCTGTTTATGTTTGGGGAGATCAGGATTCTGATTCCAGCATTCATGCGGAAGATATTGATCGCCACCCGCTGGAAGCAAATGTACAGTTCGTGCTGGAAGAATATGATAAGGCTGCAGAGGTTTTACCTTTACAGATAACGGATCTCAGTTGGTACGGACGTGTAACGAAAGGAGTTGTGTTAGCTGCTAAGGCCCGTTTCTTGTTGTATATGGCGAGTCCGTTGTTTAATGGTTGCTCTTTATATCAAGGGATGCAGAATAAAGACGGAGAATTATTGTTCCCGCAGTCACCAGACCTTGAAAAGTGGCAAAAGGCGGCTGATGCAGCTAAAGCTGTCATCGATCTGGGAATTTATGATCTGGTACGGAATACGGCGGAGACTGATCCGTTCAAACGGGCAATCCGGTCATATATGGGGGTAACATTGGAAAAGTGGAATAAAGAGGTTATCTGGGGGCAATGGCAGACTGATGGAATGTTCATTGTGGTCCGCTGTAATCCTCCTAAGTTCTGTAAGACCGGCTACGGTGGATATTGTCCTTCTATCCGTTTGGTCGATACTTATCCTATGGCTGCTTCGGGGCGCTTCCCTGTCACGGGATATAATGCGGATGGTTCTCCGGTCATAGATCCGAAGTCCGGTTATGTGGAGGATGGTTTTAAGGATAGTTATAAACACCCGTTAGATACTTTCCTACTTGTAAAAGCACATAACAGCTGCGTCGGACGTGATGCCCGTTTTTATGCTTCTGTTTTGGCGAATGGATTTCCTTGGCTGAATCCGGCGATGAGAAAAGATGCTGTTACATTTTTTGATGGAGGTACTTCTTCCTATTCAGGTAGTGGCGATTGTGTAAAGGCAGGATATTCCTGGCGCAGAATGACCGACCCGACTTTGAATACGGACCAGGGTAACTGGGGGCAATTGGTCGCTCTGATCTTTCGTTTAGGTGAAATTTATCTGAACTATGCGGAAGCCTGTAACGAAAAACCGAACCGGGATGAGGCCGAAGCTTTGAAGTATATCAACCTGATCCGTGAACGTTCCGGTTTGAATAAATTGGAGGATGCTTATCCGGAAGTCAAAGGGAATAAAAACTTACTTCGTGAGCTGATCCAGAAAGAACGTATGGTCGAATTGGCTTTCGAGACACTCCGGCTATCGGATCTTCGTCGGTGGATGACCGCTAAAGATGTTCTGAACGGAAAAGTATGGACAAGGAATGTCGCTGCGAAAAATTATGAAGACTCATGGCACAGGACTACGTCTATCTGGGCTTCAGGAGACAGGGTATTCACAGACAAAAATTATCTGTTCCCTATTCCTCAGGAGCAATTGAATGAAATGCAGAATTTGACACAAAATTATGGTTGGTAATAAAAAATGAAGAATATGAAATTCAAATATAATATATTTCTGATGGCCTTATCGGTATTCTCGTTGTGGTTTGTTTCATGTGACGAATACAGGGATGCAGATGAATTGGATGATCAGCTTTATCTGCAAAAATCAGGTTTGCTTGAAGCTAAGGTTTTTAATTGGGGTACTTTTACCTATGAACTGCCTGTGATAAAGAGTGGTAAAGGAAATCATTCCGCAACCGTCCGCCTGTCGGTGGATGAATCCGTTTTGGCTGCTTATAACGAAACGAACGGTACCGATTATAAACTAATGCCGGATAATTGTTATTCGCTGAAAGAGGGGAGTTTATCTTTTACGGAAGATGATTACAGAAAGTTCTTTCTGATTGATTTTGATCCCGCCTCCCTGACTGATCTAGGCAACGATGGTTTGCAATATGTACTGCCCTGTTTGTTAGTGACCGATAACGCGGATATTCGGATTGCAGAGGAGGATAAGGCGCAGATTTTGATCAAGCCTTCTGTCTATCAGCCTTATATTGGTTTCGAAACTCCGGGTATATACAGGACGGGATCTGAGTTCAGCATAAAAACGGATGACGATGATGTTCTGGTCATTTATCCTAAGGTACAGGTCAATTATTATAATGACTGGGATATTTCTTATGATGTCGAGGTCAATTCAGCTGCACTGGATGAATATAACGGTTCCCTGAGTGCAGGTGCCCGAAAATATAAATTACTGCCGGAAGGTGCGTATACGATAGATCGTTCGACTTGTATCCTGAATAAGAACCGGGATTATGAATATCTAAAGATTACATTGGAGGAGAAAGCATTTAAAGTGGATGAAAATAATTATGCTTTCGGGTACTATGCCCTTCCTCTCAAAATAGCTTCTGTCTCAAAGTATGGAATCGATCCGGAGGCGGATGTGACAATCTATCCGATTTCTATCCAACCCCCGGTTATGGAGAAAACCGGCTGGACGATAGAAGAGTGTAATTCTATTATTACAGATGAAGTCGAGAACGCTTCGTCGATGGATATACCGGATAATCTACTGGATAATAATAATAACACTTATTGGTGTACTAGAGCTATCAAGCCGATAGAATTCCCTTATTTTGTCACTATAAACTTGCAGGAGAATTGTAGTTTGTATCGTTTGGGATTCCAGTTGCCGGAAGATGAATCACTGGGAAATATCAAATCAGGCTATTTTGAAGTTAGCACAGATGGTGAAAATTGGACAAAAATTGTAGATTGGAACCGCAAAAGTAATCTGGAGGATCGTTCGATGGAACTGGATTTCTCAATGCAACAAGCCAATTATATCCGTTTTGTTATTACGGATGCATTTGAATATGCAGATCCGGCATTGGGCAAAGCAAGTGGTGCGGTTTGCCAGGTTGCAGAGATTAATGGTTGGGGTATTTAATAACAGATGTTATGTCAAATAGAAGAACTTTTATTAAACAAATGATGGCTGGAGGTATATTATTACCTTCAGCTCCCCAACTCCTGGCGGAGGGAAACTCTTCCGGAGTGGTTGGAAATGGGGAATCTGTCGGTTCCAGCGAGATACGCATTGCTTTAATCGGTAAAGGCGGAATGGGGACTGCTGATGCGAATTGTGCTTTACGGGTACCAGGGGTAAAGATCACGGCCGTATGTGATGTTTATGAAACGCGTTTGGAGGATGCTAAAAAACAGTGGGGAGATCATATTTTCATAACAAAAGATTATAATGATATTCTGAAACGTAGTGATGTCGATGCCGTACTGATCGGAACTCCCGACCATTGGCATCAACCCATTGCCATTGCTGCCATGAAAGCTGGTAAGCATGTATATTGTGAAAAACCGGTTATCCATAAAATCAGTGAGGCGGAAAAACTGATTGATGCGCAGCGGGTAAGCGGTATGTATTTTCAAGCCGGGAGTCAGGGTATGGCTTCTTTAGGGAATAGAAAAGCCCGGCAACTGTTGCGATCCGGGGCTATCGGCAAAGTCAATTTTATAGATGGGCAGTTTACAGGTGCTCCGGGAACATTGGGGTATTATCCGGTTGCTGATAATGCGTCTGAAAAAACGATCTGGTGGAAACGGTTCTTAGGAAATGCTCCTAAACATAAATTTGATCCTCAGCGTTTCTTTTATTGGAGGAACTGGAAAGATTACGGAACCGGTATTGCCGGAGATTTGTTCGTGCATGTACTGGCAAGCCTTCACTATATAACTGATGCTATTGGTCCGGAAAAAGTTTATACGACAGGTGGTATCCGGCATTATACAGACGGATACCGGGATACTCCTGATGTGATGCTTGCTTATCTGGATTATCCGGACAGGGAGGATCTGGGAGCGTTCACCGTACAGTTGGGTGCAAACTATGTCGACGGTGTTTCGCGTAAATGGGGAAGTATGGACTTTCGTATTGTCGGTTCGGAAGGAACTCTCGATGTGGCATGGGATAAGGTCACTTTGAAAACGTTGCATAAGGCTGATACCGCTTTCTTGCAGGCATTGGAACCGATTGGGCAGGGGATCGATACGCCGGTTGTCAAATCGGAAAAGGAGATAGAATTCATTGCTTCATCGGACTATAAGGGGGGGCATTATGATCATTTTGAAAACTTTTTTACGGGTATCCGTAATAAAACCCCGCTTGTTTGTGATGTCATGTTTTCTGTAAGATCTGCTGCTCCGGCCTTATTAAGTTATGAAAGTTATGAACGGGGAGAGGCCGTTTATTGGGATGCTGAGAATCTGAAAGAAAGAAAAAAATAAACTTAAAAAAGAGATTTGTCTATGAAAATTATAGGATATGCAGTCTTGTTGTTGTTAATAAGCTGTCCTTTGTTCGCATCGAATCCGGTTCTTTCGTCGACAGCGGAAACGGTTGTCCCATACCGGTTATCGGAGCAGGAGAAGAAAGATGGTTACCGGTTGTTGTTTGACGGAACTACTCTGGATGGATGGATTAACAACTCTGATGAGTATATATTGGAAAACGGTTGTATTGCTAAAAAAGCCTCGGGATTCGGAAATCTTTATTCGGAAGATAGTTTCTGTAACTTTGTATTGAAGTTTGAATTTCAACTGACACCCGGAGCAAATAACGGATTGGGGCTTCGGCACATCATAGTTCCGGAAGGTTATTTGGGAATGGAACTTCAGATACTGGATAATGACGATCCTCAATATAAGGATCTGAAGCCCTACCAGTATCACGGAGGTTTATATAATTATGCTCCGGCCAAACGCGGGTATTTAAAACCAGTGGGCGAATGGAATCAACAGGAAGTGATAGCTCGGGGAGCCAATATTAAGATCATTTTGAATGGGACGATCATTCTCGATACGAATATCAAGAAAGTGATTAAGGATATTCCGTATGATAAGGTACAGTCCGGATTGCGGAACTCATGTGGTCACATCGCTTTCTTGGGGCATGACTCGGTAGTCAGGTTCAGATATATCCGTATAAAAGTTCTCGAGTGAGAACCACGCAATTGCTTATAAAACAACGACAGACTACTGATTGACTTGTTTTATAGGCAATTGTAAGTTACATGCTGATAAGAAGGAGCAGGACAAATTGCATTTCTGCCTGTGAGAAAGTGGTACGTAGCTTTTTTAAAGACCTTTGTATCAGATTCTGGGTAGATTGGTAATTCATATCCATGATCTGGCAAATCTCTTCATAAGATAATCCTTCTACAAAACGATAATAGATGATTTCTTTCTGGCGTGGCGATAAAACCTCGAGCATCCGGATCATTTTCTCATTCAGGAATTGTTCTCTTTCATTTTCGATAATCTCATCCTCAATCGTATATTCTGCCGCAAAAACAGGTTCCAGCGAATCGATCTGACTGTATTTTATGTCTTTTCTGAATATATTGAATAGCTTGTTTTTCAAGGCAATAAAAAGGTATAGTTTGATGTTGTCTGTAGACTGGAGGTGTCTGCGGTTCTGAAATATCTTTATAAACACATCCTGTATACAATCCTCTACCAGCCCTTTATCAGAGGTAAAATGCATGCCATAAGCATATAGCGCCTGCGAGTACTCTCTATAAATATATGTATAAGCTTCATCATCTCCACAAAGAAAATTCTCCCAGATTATCTGATCTGAGTTTCTCTTTTTTGTAGTCATGGGGGGTGACTCAGTGTTTTTTCTCATAAGAATGCTACGTGGTTAGACCTTGTTCAGAATCAGAACACAAAAATTGGGGAAAACTACTCATCTTTTTCTGTAAATATATTCACTTTTTTCTAAGTGACTACTTTAGTTGACACTTCTGTCGCAGATTGTAAAGTCTAGTTGACAAATAGACTGCCCGGATTGTTAATTGCATGGAAAAGAGCAATTATTACTGAAAAATTTCCTTAATAGAGTACCAGCTATAAAAAAATGTATTACTTTTGTACCGGTCTTAACAAGGCGCGATAATAGCAAGTTAGATGTAGGTATTGGAGCCCTGTTATTTTAATTTCGCGAGAGAGAAAAGTTATATAAAGTCAATCATTTAAATTATTATCAAGAATGGCTAATTTAGATTTAAGCAAGTACGGAATTACCGGTGTAACAGAAATTTTACACAATCCGTCTTATGATGTTCTGTTCGCAGAAGAAACAAAACCATCTTTGGAAGGTTTTGAAAAAGGTCAGGTAACAGAACTGGGTGCTGTAAACGTAATGACAGGTGTTTACACAGGTCGTTCACCTAAGGATAAATTCTTTGTAAAGAATGAAGCCAGCGAAGACTCAGTATGGTGGACTTCTGAAGAATATAAAAATGATAACAAGCCTTGTACTGAAGAAGCATGGGCTGATCTGAAAGCTAAAGCTGTAAAACAATTGTCAGGCAAACGTCTGTTCGTTGTCGATACATTCTGCGGTGCAAACGAAGCAACTCGTATGAAAGTTCGTTTCATCATGGAAGTAGCTTGGCAGGCACATTTCGTAACTAACATGTTCATCCGTCCGACAGCTGAAGAACTGGCTAACTACGGTGAACCTGATTTCGTATGTTTCAACGCTTCTAAAGCAAAAGTTGACAACTTCAAAGAACTGGGTCTGAACTCTGAAACTGCTACAGTTTTCAACTTGAAGACTAAAGAACAGGTTATCCTGAATACTTGGTACGGTGGTGAAATGAAGAAAGGTATGTTCTCTATCATGAACTACATGAACCCGCTTCGTGGTATCGCTTCTATGCACTGCTCTGCTAACACGGATAAAGAAGGAACTAGTTCAGCTATCTTCTTCGGTCTGTCTGGTACAGGTAAGACTACTTTGTCAACTGACCCGAAACGTCTGTTGATCGGTGATGACGAACACGGATGGGATAACGAAGGTGTATTCAACTACGAAGGTGGTTGCTATGCTAAGGTTATCAACCTGGACAAAGAAAGCGAACCGGATATCTACAACGCTATCAAACGCGATGCTCTGTTGGAAAACGTAACAGTTGCTGCTGACGGTACTATTGACTTCGCAGATAAGAGCGTAACAGAAAATACTCGCGTTTCTTATCCTATCTATCACATTGAAAACATCGTTAAGCCGGTATCTAAAGGTCCGCACGCAAAACAGGTTATTTTCCTGTCTGCTGATGCATTCGGTGTATTGCCTCCGGTATCTATCCTGACTCCGGAACAAACTCAGTACTACTTCCTTTCTGGTTTTACAGCTAAATTGGCAGGTACAGAACGTGGTATCACTGAACCGACTCCTACATTCTCTGCTTGTTTCGGTGCTGCATTCTTGTCATTACACCCGACTAAATACGGTGAAGAACTGGTTAAGAAAATGGAAATGACTGGTGCTAAGGCTTATCTGGTTAACACAGGTTGGAACGGTAGCGGCAAACGTATCTCTATCAAAGATACAAGAGGTATCATCGACGCTATTCTGGATGGTTCTATCGACAAAGCTCCGACTAAGGTTATTCCTTACTTCGACTTCGTTGTTCCGACAGAACTTCCGGGTGTTGATCCGAAAATCCTTGATCCTCGTGACACTTACGCTGATGCTGCTCAGTGGGATGAAAAAGCTAAAGATTTGGCTGCTCGCTTCCAGAAGAACTTCGCTAAGTTCACAGGTAACGAAGCTGGTAAGGCTTTGGTTTCTGCCGGTCCGAAATTGTAATTCAAACGCCGGAGGTAAATCTTACCAAAGGTTAAGAATAATATCATCAAAAAGCGTGGAACATACAGTTCTGCGCTTTTTTTTGTATATCTACATTAATTTTATCATAAATGTTAGTTTGTTTTAAAATCTATTGTTATCTTTACCGCGTATTATCCGTTAATGTGTGGGTTTAAGGTATAATGATAAAACGTTTATTACTGATTTTAGGAGTCGCATTGTTTTTGTCGTCGTGCGGCAAGGACGTCTCTTACCGAATTGAAGGCAAGTTGTCTAATTTGGAAGATGAGACGCTATATGCTGTTTTTGAGAATGACAATTATAAAGTTGTTGATACCATCATTTGCGAGAAACCCGGACAATTCTCCCTGAAACGGAACGAAGGAGACTTCAATACCGTAACGATTTTCTTCGATAATAAAAAAAGCTGGACCACGGCTTACCTGATGAAAGGAGAGAAAGTCACCATAACCGGCGATGCTCTTTATCCGGCTTTGCTTCAGGTGAAAGGCGGACGTGTCAACGACCAGTTGAATTCTTTTCGTAAAAGTGTTACTCCCCTACTGAAGGAGCAGGCAGACCTGATCAAGATATTAACGAATAAAAGCAGTCATACAAATACAACGGAAGAAACTGATATTCCTTCCCGTCTGACGAATGTAAACCATACCCTGAGTGAACGGGCGATGGAATATATACAAGAACATCCGGATGAAGAAGCTTCGGCTGTTTTATTGCAATATTATTTTATGAATCCGGATGATACCCGCAAAATGGATGAATTGCTGGCTGTGTTAAGTCCGAAATTGAAAGATTTTTATCTGATTCGTAAAATGCAGGATTACAGTATGAAAGCACAGCGAACTTCTTTGGGTGCAGAAGCTCCGGGTTTTAATGTAAAGAATGTATATGGACATACTGTGAGTCTGGATTCGTTTCCGCAGCGATATTTGTTACTTGCTTTTACGGCTCCTTGGTGCGATATGTGCCAGACAGAAGATCTGTTTTTGGATAAGGTCGCGATGAAGTACCCGAAAGAGAAAGTCGATATGCTGTTGATCAGTCTCGATGACGACCCGCAGGAGGTACGCAAGTTGTTGGCAAAGGATAGTATCAACTGGAATTTGGTAACCGATTCTGCCGGACAAGCAACAATGCTGGTTGATCTGTATAATGTGAATGCACTTCCTCGCTGTTTTCTGATCGATGAGGAAGGAAAGATCATCATGAAAACGGACAACGGTGTAGAAATAGAACAAACACTTGAAAAACTGGTAGAAAAATGAGATAACGAATTATAAACTTCCAACCAAAATCATTAATTATGTTAGTAAAATCTTATGCCGCCGCGGTGCAGGGCATCTCTGCAACCATTGTCACCATTGAAGTAAATTGTACAAAGGGAATCCAATTCTTTTTGGTAGGTCTTCCCGATGTTGCTGTGCGTGAAAGCCACGAACGTATCATTTCTGCGCTTCAGGTGAGTGGATATAAATTCCCCCGTAATCGAATTGTGATTAATATGGCACCTGCCGATATCCGGAAGGAAGGTTCTGCTTATGATCTGCCACTGGCTGTCGGGATACTGGCAGCCGCCGAGGAATTGGACGCTTCGCGGCTGGATAAGTTTATCCTGATGGGCGAACTATCGCTGGACGGAAGCCTGCAACCGGTAAAAGGCGTGCTCCCTATTGCTATCAAAGCGAGAGAGGAAGGTTTTAAGGGCTTCATACTGCCCAGGCAGAATGCCCGTGAGGCCGCTGTGGTTAATAATCTGGAGGTCTATGGGGCCGATAATATCAAAGAGGTGATCGAATTCATGGGCGGAAAACGCGAACTGGAACAGACTGTTGTTGATACAAGGAAAGAGTTTTATGCCCGTCAGGAGCAGTTCGAGTTTGATTTTTCAGATGTACGCGGCCAGGAAAATGTAAAACGAGCTTTGGAAGTCGCTGCGGCAGGAGGCCATAATCTGATTATGATCGGTCCGCCGGGAAGCGGAAAATCAATGTTGGCCAAACGACTGTCCACGATCCTTCCACCATTCACCTTACACGAATCGTTGGAGACGACTAAGATACATTCTGTAGCCGGAAAGATAGGGGTGGAGACTTCCCTGATGGTGCAACGCCCCTTCCGTTCGCCGCATCATACCATTTCAAATGTAGCAATGGTGGGAGGCGGTGCCTATCCTCAACCGGGTGAAGTGAGTCTGGCTCATAACGGCGTGCTGTTCCTTGATGAATTGCCGGAATTCAACCGGAGTGTTTTGGAGGTGATGCGACAACCGTTGGAAGATCGAAAGATTACTGTTTCTCGTGCCCGTTTCTCAGTCGATTATCCGGCTAGTTTTATGCTGGTTGCCTCGATGAATCCTTGTCCCTGTGGTTATTATAACCATCCGGACAGGGCTTGCCTTTGCCCTCCGGGGGCAGTGCAGAAATATATGAACCGTGTATCCGGCCCGTTGCTCGACCGTATCGACATACAGGTGGAGATTGTACCAGTCCCTTTTGAAAAGATATCCGAACAACGTCCGTCTGAACCCAGTGCTGCTGTTCGTGAACGGGTTGTTAATGCCCGTGCAATTCAGGAAAAACGTTTTGCCGACTACGAAGGTGTATATTGCAATGCACAGATGACCACGCAACTTCTGCATAAATATGCCGTACCCGACGCCGCTTGCCTGTCTCTTCTTAAAACGGCCATGCAACGTCTGAGCCTTTCCGCCCGTGCTTACGACCGTATCCTGAAAGTAGCCCGTACCATTGCCGACCTTGATGCCTCTGAAAAGATAGAAACACGCCATCTTGCCGAAGCCATTAATTACCGGAATCTGGACAGGGAGAGCTGGGGATTGTAAAAATTATTCCGTACCTTTGCCCCTCAAAAAGAGAACACAAGGTATGGAAAAACATTTTAAGAGAACGCTGATAACTACGGCGTTGCCGTATGCGAACGGACCGGTACATATCGGACATCTGGCCGGGGTGTATGTACCGGCCGATATTTATGCCCGCTACCTTCGTCTGAAGGGGGAAGAGGTATTGATGATCGGGGGATCGGACGAACATGGTGTGCCTATTACCCTCCGTGCTAAGAAAGAAGGTGTTACACCGCAGGATGTGGTGGACCGTTTTCATGGCATTATCAAGAAGTCTTTCGAGGAGTTCGGCATCTCGTTCGATATCTATTCACGCACAACTTCGTCTACTCATCGTCAGGTAGCGTCGGACTTTTTCCGTACCCTGTATGAAAAAGGAGAGTTTATCGAGAAGACCAGCGAACAATATTACGACGAGGAAGCCAAACAATTCCTTGCCGACCGTTATATAACCGGTACATGTCCGCATTGCGGTAACGAAAAGGCTTATGGTGACCAGTGCGAAGCCTGCGGTACATCGTTGAATGCTACAGACCTGATCAACCCGAAGTCTGCCATTAGTGGTAGCGAACCGGTGATGAAGGAGACCAAACACTGGTATCTGCCCTTGGATAAGCATGAACCGTTCCTGCGCAAATGGATTCTGGAAGATCATAAAGAATGGAAACCGAATGTGTACGGACAGTGCAAGAGCTGGCTGGACATGGGATTGCAACCGCGTGCCGTAAGCCGCGACCTGGACTGGGGTATCCCTGTTCCGGTAGAAGGAGCGGAAGGCAAAGTGCTTTACGTATGGTTCGATGCCCCGATCGGTTATATCTCCAATACAAAAGAATTACTTCCCGACAGTTGGGAGACCTGGTGGAAAGATCCTGAAACCAAGATGGTACATTTCATCGGAAAGGATAATATCGTGTTCCATTGCATCGTATTCCCAGCCATGTTGAAGGCGGAAGGTACTTTCAATCTGCCGGAGAATGTGCCAGCCAATGAATTTCTGAACCTGGAAGGCGACAAGATCTCTACTTCCCGCAACTGGGCGGTATGGTTGAACGAATATCTGGTGGATATGCCGGGAAAACAGGACGTGTTACGTTATGTCCTGACCGCCAATGCTCCGGAAACAAAAGATAACGACTTTACCTGGAAAGACTTCCAGGCACGCAATAACAACGAGTTGGTTGCCATCCTGGGTAACTTCGTAAACCGTGCTCTGGTGCTGACTGAGAAATATTTCGAAGGAAAAGTGCCGGCAGTAAGCGAACTGACTGACTATGACCGTCAGACTTTGAAAGATTTCGAAGATGTAAAAGCAAATGTGGAACGTCTGCTCGACACCTATCATTTCCGTGATGCCCAGAAAGAAGCCATGAACCTGGCCCGTATCGGTAACAAATACCTGGCAGATACGGAACCCTGGAAGCTGGCAAAGTCAGATATGACTCGTGTGGCAACAATCATGAACATCGCTTTGCAGATCACAGCCAACCTGGCTATTGCTTTCGAACCCTTCTTGCCGTTCAGCATGGAGAAACTCAACAAGATGTTGAATGTAGAACCGTTAGGCTGGAGCCGTCTGGGCGCAACCGATTTGTTGGAAGCCGGACATCAGCTTGGCAAATCCGAACTGCTCTTTGAAAAGATCGAAGACAGTGTGATCGAAGCGCAGGTTCAGAAGTTGCTGGATACAAAGAAAGCGAACGAAGAAGCCAACTATAAAGCGAAACCGATACGCGAAAACATCGCGTTCGATGATTTTACAAAACTGGATATCCGTGTGGGAACGATCCTGGAATGTACAAAGGTGCCTAAGGCCGACAAGTTGTTGCAGTTCCGTATCGATGACGGTCTGGAGAAACGTACGATCGTTTCCGGTATCGCCCAGCATTATTCTCCCGAAGAGTTGGTCGGAAAACAAGTTTGCTTTATTGCCAATCTTGCTCCGCGTAAGTTGAAAGGCATCGTATCGGAAGGTATGATCCTCTCTGCTGAAAACTTCGATGGCAAGTTGTCTGTCATCACTCCGGAAAAGGAAGTGAAACCGGGTAGCGAAGTAAAATAACATAAGATCTCCGGTGCTATGGAACGTAAGAGTACCGGAGATATGAATGATAATAGAGCCGGTATTCTTATCTGTAAGAGTCCCGGCTCTCTCATAGGTAAGAGTCCCTAAGCTCTCACTTATCATAGAAAAGAATGTTAAAGGTCTTTTATGCAATAAAAGATTATTTGAAACGTTTTAATCTTCATAAGATAAACAGTGGTATACAATAGGAAAGATGCTTGAAAGACATATACAAATGGTTGACTTGCAAGGTCAGTATCATCGCCTGAAAGAGGAGATAGATGCAGCCATGCAAACTGTTATTGAAAGCAGTGCCTTTATCAACGGTCCTCAGGTGAAAGCTTTTGGTGATCATTTGGCTGATTATTTGGATATTCCCTATGTGGTTCCTTGCGGGAACGGTACGGATGCTCTTCAGATCGCTTTGATGGCGTTGCAGTTGCAGCCGGGGGATGAGGTGATTGTTCCGGCATTTACCTATGTGGCGGCTGCCGAAGTGATCGCTTTGCTGGGATTGACTCCTGTGCTGGTGGATGTAGATCCGCGAACCTATAATATCGATCCCCGTAAAATAGAAGAATCTATATCCCGTAATACCAAGGCAATTATTGTAGTTCACCTGTTCGGCCAGTCCTGCGATATGGCTCCGATCCTGAGAATAGCCGGCATGTATCATCTTCATGTGATAGAAGATAATGCGCAGTCCGTTGGTGCGGAATATACTTTCCCGGATGGACAGGTGAAGAAAACAGGGACAATGGGCGTTATCGGTACGACTTCGTTTTTCCCATCCAAGCCGCTGGCCTGTTTTGGTGACGGAGGCGCTTTAATGACTTCTGATGAGAGTCTGGCAAAGCGTATCCGTATGATCGCAAATCATGGTCAGGAAGTTAAATATCATCATAAGTTGATAGGATGTAACTCTCGTCTGGATACCCTGCATGCCGCTGTTTTGGATGTGAAGCTGAAGTATATCGACGAGTTTACGAAAGCCCGGCAGGTCGTTGCCCGAAGATATGACGAAGGTTTGGCTTCATGCGAGCAGTTGATTCTTCCGAAGAAGAGTGATTTCTCTACACATGTCTATCATCAATATACGGTTCAGTTGAAACCGGTTCCGGAATATTCGGATACGGCAAAGCATCGGGAGGCATTACAAGCGGCCCTTAAAGAGAAAGGTATTCCTACCATGGTATACTATCCCGTTCCTTTACAAGCACAAGATGCCTATAAATGGATGGCACGTACCCCCGGAAGTATGGAAACAGCAGCCCGTTTAAGCAACTGTGTTCTATCTTTGCCGATCCATACGGAGATGACAGTGGAAGAACAGGAATATATAATAGATGTATTGGTAAAGGAGTTAGAGAATAGAAAAATATGAAAGAAAATAAGATAAAATTCGCCGTAGTCGGTTGTGGTCATATCGGAAAGCGCCATGCCGAGATGGTAACCCGTGATCAGGATGCCGAATTAGTCGCTTTATGCGATATCCGTCCTCGCGAAGAATTGGGAATAGAGGGGTATGAAGTCCCTTTTTTTGCCGGTTTGCAAGAGTTATTGCAGAGTGGCATTCAGATAGATGTCATTAATATCTGTACTCCGAACGGTTTGCATGCGTCTATGGCGGTACAAGCCATCGAAGCCGGTTGTAATGTGGTGATAGAAAAACCGATGGCGTTGACACTGGCTGATGCGGAGAAGGTAGTGTATGCTTCTTTGAAATACCGTAAACAGGTATTTTGCGTCATGCAGAACCGCTATTCCCCTCCTTCCGTGTGGATTAAGGATATGATCGACTCCGGCAAGTTGGGTAAAATATACATGGTTCAGTTGAACTGCTATTGGAACCGTGACGAACGCTATTATAAACCCGGTGGCTGGCACGGTGATGCTGCGCTGGACGGAGGAACGCTCTTCACCCAGTTCTCCCATTTTATCGATATCATGTATTGGTTGTTCGGGGATATCTGTAATATCCAGGCCCGTTTTGCCGATTTCAATCATGAGAAACTGACCTCTTTTGAAGATTCCGGCTTTGTGAACTTCAATTTCGTGAACGGAGGAATGGGTAGTCTGAGCTATTCGACTGCTGTCTGGGACAAAAATATGGAAAGCAGCATGCTGATCGTGGCAGAGAATGGCAGCGTAAAGATCGGCGGACAATATATGAACGAAGTGGAATATTGCCATGTGAAGGAGTATGAAATGCCTGAACTAGCTCCAACCAATCCGGGTAATGATTACGGTCCTTACAAGGGATCGGCTCAGAATCATAATTTCGTGATCCGCAATGTGGTCCGTGTCCTTTCCGGTTCGGAATGTATTACAACGAATGTATTAGAAGGTATGAAAGTCGTAGATATAATACAACGTATCTATGCTCAAAAGTAACGATTCTGAATAAGAAATAATGATCGGTAATTTCCCTTTTATATAAATAACGATTTTAGAAGGGAAAGAATCCCTTCAAATTCCTATCTTTGTGGAAGTTTTGTCATTTCCGGCATGGGACTGACCAACATTGTTGTGCTCTCATTCTTATGAAAAGGACTGAGATATATAGAAAAACTCAAATTGAACAGATAGCATGAAACAGATTTTAGTTACCGGAGGAGCCGGTTTTATCGGCTCTCATCTTTGCGAACGCCTGCTGAAAGACGGGAACAATGTAATTTGTATGGATAATTATTTTACAGGTCTGAAACAAAACATTGTTCATTTGCTGGACAATCCCTATTTTGAGCTGGTTCGCCATGATGTGACATTCCCGTATTATGTAGAGGTCGATGAGATTTATAATCTGGCTTGTCCGGCATCTCCGATACATTACCAGTTCGATCCGGTGAGTACGACTAAAACATCTGTTATCGGTGCCATCAATATGCTTGGGTTGGCTAAACGTACCAAAGCACGTATTCTTCAGGCTTCTACCAGTGAAGTTTATGGTGATCCGATCGTCCATCCCCAGGAAGAAAGTTATTGGGGAAATGTGAATCCGATCGGTTTGCGCAGTTGTTATGATGAGGGCAAACGTTGTGCGGAAACTTTATTCATGGATTATCATCGTCAGAATAAGGTAGATGTCAAGATTATTCGTATTTTCAATACCTATGGTCCCCGTATGCGTCCGGATGACGGCCGGGTTGTTTCCAACTTTATCATGCAGGCGTTGAAAGGCGAAGATATTACTATTTACGGAGATGGAAAGCAAACCCGTAGCTTCCAGTATGTCGACGACCTGGTGGAAGGTATGATTCGTATGATGGCTTCCGAAAACTTTACCGGACCTGTCAATTTGGGAAATCCGAGAGAATTTACCATGCTGGAGTTGGCCGAGTTAGTATTGAAGATGACTAATTCGAAATCAAAAATAATATTTACCCCTCTTCCTTCTGATGATCCGAAACAGCGTAAACCGGATATTACTTTAGCAAAAGAAAAACTGAATGGCTGGGAACCTAAAATCCGTTTGGAAGAAGGTTTGATAGATACAATTAAATATTTCAAGAGCCTTTAATTTTGCATTTTGATTATAAATTATGAAAATAGCGATAGTAGGAACAGGCTATGTCGGCCTGGTTACCGGAACCTGTTTTGCAGAAATGGGGACCGAAGTTTTTTGTGTAGATGTTAACACCGAAAAAATTGAAAACCTTAAAAAGGGGATAATCCCTATCTATGAACCCGGTCTGGAAGATATGGTCCATCGTAACCAGCAGGCCGGAAGATTACACTTTACAACCGATCTTACTGAATGCCTGGACGAAGTGGAAGTTTTGTTCAGTGCCGTAGGTACGCCTCCCGATGAGGATGGTAGTGCCGATTTGAAGTATGTGCTTGAGGTAGCCCGTACTGTCGGTCGGAATATGAAGAAACATATTTTGGTCGTAACAAAGAGTACGGTTCCCGTCGGCACGGCAAAGAAAGTACGCCGGGCTATCCAGGAAGAACTGGATAAACGTGGAGTAGAGATCGAGTTCGATGTCGCTTCTAATCCTGAATTTCTGAAGGAAGGAGCAGCGATCAGTGACTTTATGAGTCCGGACCGTGTTGTTGTTGGTGTAGAATCTGAGCGTGCAGAAGAGCTGATGACTCGTCTGTACCGTCCTTTCCTTTTAAACAATTTCCGTGTAATTTTTATGGATGTGCCATCTGCCGAGATGACCAAATATGCTGCGAACGCCATGTTGGCTACCCGTATCAGTTTTATGAACGATATTGCCAACTTGTGTGAGATTATCGGTGCGGATGTAAATATGGTACGTAAAGGTATCGGTTCCGACAATCGTATCGGTAACCGTTTCCTGTATGCCGGCATCGGTTATGGCGGTTCATGTTTTCCTAAAGATGTGAAAGCATTGATCAATACAGCCAAGCAAAATAATTATCCGATGCGTATCCTCCAGGCAGTCGAGGAAGTAAATGATGAACAGAAATCTCTTTTGTTCCATAAACTCGAAAAGCATTTTAATGGAGACCTGAAAGGTAAACGTATCGCTATCTGGGGACTGGCCTTTAAGCCTGAAACAGACGATATGCGTGAAGCCCCTTCTTTGGTTTTGATAGAAAAGCTGTTGGCGGCAGGTTGTGAAGTATATGCTTACGATCCTGTAGCAGTAGAAGAATCAAAACGTCGTATCGGAGATGCGATTCATTATGCAAAAGATATTTATGATGCAGTAGTGGATGCCGATGCCCTGATGCTTGTAACGGAATGGAAAGAGTTCCGTATGCCTTCCTGGTCTGCCATAAAGAAACTGATGGCTACTCCGCTGGTTCTTGATGGCCGTAATATTTATGATATCAAGGAGATGGAGGAGAACGGGTTTGTTTATCATTGTATAGGGAGGTAGAATACATATTGTAAACTAAAATTAATTAACTATGAAAGAAAATGTGATTAGATTCAGTGATGTAGAAAGTTGCATAATTGAATTACGGGATCAAAGAGTTCTGCTTGACAGGGATGTCGCTATGCTTTATGATGTAGAAACAAAAGAAATAAATCAGGCAGTTAAAAATAATCCGGATAAATTTCCTGCCGGATATTTAATCGAATGTAATAAAGTTGAGAAAGCCGAACTGGTCAAAAATTTTGACCGGTTCAATCCTTTAAAACATTCAACAACTCTTCCGACAGCTTTTACTGAAAAAGGATTTTACATGTTGGCAACAATCCTGAAAAGTAATAAGGCAACGCAGACAACAATCGCAATCGTTGAAGCTTTTGCAAGAATCAAGGAATTGTCCAGAACTGTTTTACAGTTACCTACCGCCGATGAAGCACAGCAGAAAACACTTATGCAGCGCACGAGTGAGTTAATGGCTGACTTATTAGATGATGAACCGAAAGTAACAGATTCGGAAACGACAATAGAATTGAATCTGGCTGTTTTAAAGTTTAAGCATACGGTGAAAAGAAGATAAGAGTGGTTGGTCATAAAGAAGTTTTTTGAAAAATAACTATCATACTATCATATTTTGTTTGTACTCTTTGATTTACGGGATGTATAACTATGATGGTTGATGAATTTATCTATCATAGAACTATCATAAACTGTCATTACCGTCCTACTCTTCGTTTGTTTTGTGTTAAGTATGGCATTTAATTTGTCAAAGTAGTTATCTTTTTTAGCTAAAACAGGAAGAAAATTTTCCCGGGACCCCTATTTCGACAGTTTTTATACCCCGGTCTGAGTGATGCTGACACCCGGGTGTGGAGATGGTTAAGACCCGGGTCTCAATGAGTTTATATAGTTATATATTTGAAAATAAGCAATATACTGTTTGAAAAAAGATAGCTGTTTTTATGATAGTATGAGAGGGTAATTTGTATCTATCATGTATACTGTCATAGCCTGTGTGTAATGAAATTGAAACTGTATAAGTGTTTAAATGAGAGTATGACAGTTGTTTTGAAAGAAAAGTCAAAACTAAAATTAGAAATACCTTATTCCTGTTAGTGATTATGGCTGAGGAAACTTTGAAAGATAAAACGGCTAAAGGCCTTTTTTGGGGAGGGATTAGTAATGGAATTCAACAACTCTTAAATGTTTTATTTGGTCTTATTTTAGCACGTATTTTAGATGCTAATGATTATGGGATGGTAGGAATGCTTGCTATTTTTACAGCGATAGCTTCTACTATTCAAGAGAGTGGTTTTACTTCAGCATTGACAAACCAAAAAGAAATTCGTCATGAAGACTATAATGCTGTTTTCTGGTTTAGTGTGTTGACAGGTATATCTTTTTATATTATTCTTTTTTTTTGTGCTCCATTAATTGCAAATTTTTATGATAAACCGGAATTAGTTAATCTTTCTCGTGTCGTTTTTCTTGGCTTTTTAGTTGGAGGATTTGGTATAGCTTCTAATGCTTATCTTTTTAAAACTTTAATGACAAAGGAAAGGGCAAAGATTGATGTTGCTTCTTCATTGGTTTCAGGTATAGTTGGTATTATACTTGCAATTAATGGATATGCATATACAGGTTTGGCTATTCAAGCAACAGTCTATGTGGGAATAGGATCTTTTTTGAAACTATATTATGCACCTTGGCATCCGACATTTCAAATTGATTTTCTACCGTTGAGAAAAATGTTTAATTTTAGTTCCAAATTGATTTTAACTAATATCTTTACTCAGATCAATAATAATATATTTTCGGTTATTATTGGCAAATTCTATAATCCTACGCAACTGGGGTATTATTCACAAGGCTTGAAATGGAAAAATATGGGAGATTTGTTAATTGGTGGGGTGATAAATAATATTGCTCAACCTGTTTTGGTACAAGTCTCAGGTGAAATTGAGAGGCAACGAAAAGTCTTTAGAAAATTAGTCCGATTTGGAGCATTTATTTCTTTTCCTACAATGCTAGGATTAGCATTTATTGCTAAAGACTTTATTTCTATTTTACTTGGTGAGAAATGGTTGCCAAGTGTTCCATTTCTTCAAGTCTTTTGTTTATGGGGAGCAGTCGCTTTCTTATGGTTGTTGTATACTAATTTGTTACTGAGCCACAATAAATCGAATGTCTATCTATATGGGGTTGTTTCTATTGGGTTAGTGCAGTTGGTTTTGATAATATTCTTATTACCTTTAGGCATATATCAGATGGTATTTGGATATATCATTTCTTACTATATCGCTTTGTTATATTGGCATTATAATTGTAATAAAATACTGAAAATTAGTCTTTTTGTTTTGATAAAAGATATGTTTCCTTATTTGTTGTTTTCGATTTTGTCAATAATGATTGCTTATTTTATTACGAATTTATTTTTTAATATATATATAGTGCTAATTCTAAAAATATTAATAACAGCTTCTGTTTATGTGTTTTTACTTTGGTATTTTGATTCTGTGATTTTTAAAGAGCTGTTTTCTTTTGTTTTAAGAAGGATTAACCATAAAGTAATTTAATGTTTATGGTTATGTTGTCGTAAGTTTGTTAAGTGACTCAGTTATGAAAATATTATTTATTTCTTTGGGGGATGGTCCTGATTATCAAAGTGATGTTGTTTTTTATGGATTAAACGAAATACCAGAATTAGATATCTATACAACTTCTGATATGTGGTATATGTATGAAGGCAATGATCCTCAAAGAGTGTTGAGTTTATATGGTAAAGGTTTTTCTTTATATAATAGAATAAAAAGGAAACCAAAAGTGGAATCATCAGATTGTATAATTGAAAAAATAAAATCTAAATTTTATGATCTCATAATTTATGGTTCTATAAGAAGGTGTGATTTTTATTTAGAAATTGTTGAGAGAGTTTATAGGAAAAATGAGATTGTTTTTATAGATGGTGAAGATTCTGATTTTAGTTCCTGTTTAGAAATAAAAAAATGCTATTTGTATTTGAATCGCTTAATGAAAAATAGGAGCGAATATAATAGATCTTTAGATTTGTCAAAGAAGGGCTTGTATTTTAAAAGAGAATTAAGAGATTGTGATCGTAAACATTTCTTACCAATATCCTTTGCTATACCTAGCGATAATTTAATAAATAATATTGAAATTCCAGAAAGAGATTTAGCATTTATTATTCCTGGAAAGATAGATACGTATATATATAACAACGAAGAAGATTATTATAGAGGGTACGCAAAATCGAAGTATGCTATTACTATGAGAAAAGGAGGTTGGGATTGCCTGAGACATTATGAAATTCTTGCTAATGGATGTATTCCATATTTTATTAATATAGAACGATGTCCGATTTATACGATGACAACATTTCCAAAAAGTGTAATTATAGAAACAAATAGACTTATACAAAACGGTTTGATGAATGATCGTTTATTTAACTATTATAGATATTTTTTGTTAGAATATACAAGGGCATTTTTAACGACAGATAAAATAGCAAAATATATCTTGTCATTTGTTTAATGCTATCTACTTGTATATGTGTTACTTTGGTATTGACATTTGTTTTAAATATTGTAGTTGGTAAAATAAATATTACAATGTTTGTTTCTTGATTTAAATAAATAATAGAAGCCATGTCTGTGTTTTTTGTGAATATGTATAGAGATTTATTCTCTAAGAATATACGAGATCGTATTTATAAACTTTTTTTAGGTGATGTTCTTTTCTTTTTTCGTAATTTTAAAGAGTGTTTATGGTATAAATTGTATTTTATATATTGTTTTTTTAGAAAACCTCGAAATGATCAGGAACGATCTTTTCAGGTATTAGGTAAAATAGGAGTGTCTCCTTATCCTTATTTGTGGAGGAAGGAATATGAAGTAGTTGATTATCCTACTTTCATAGATAGTGATAATGGGTTACCTTATGTACTACATAAGCATAAACGTTTGTATTTTAAAAGAGATATGCATGATATCGTATCTAACGTATATAGGTCTTTACTTATAGAGCAAGATGAACGCTCTGCACATTGTTATGTGCATTCTAGTGAGGAACTTAAGAATAAATATTTGTTGGATGTTGGTTCTGCAGAAGCTTATTTTACGTTAGAAATGATAGATCATGTTAAACATGCTTATTTATTTGAATGTGATGAAGATTGGATAGAGGCATTAAGCGCAACATTTAAACCGTGGTCTGAAAAAGTGACTATAGTTAGACGTTATGTTAGTGATACTGATGATGAAAATAGCATAACTTTAGATAGTTTTTTTAAGGATAAAAGTGCAGATAATCTTTTTATAAAAATGGATATCGAAGGATATGAACGAAAGGCCTTACAAGGATGTAAAGAACTTCTGAGTAGTTTTAGAAATATATCAGGTGCTATTTGTATATATCATCGTCATGATGATGCAAAAGTTATAAAGGAGTATCTATGTAATAACGCATGTAATACCTCAATACAGCCTGGGTATTTGTATTTTGAGAAAGAAATGAGGCATGCGGTATTACATTTTAGTCAAAATAAATAGTTTTGTTTTAGCAATGGATTTGATCTCAATAATTACAATTAATTATAATTGTTATCCTGAAACAATAGAGTTTTTAGATTCTATAAAGAATAATCTTACATGCAATGGCTATAGATATGAGATGATAGTTGTAGATAATGCTTCAACTGCAGATGAAGCGGCATTATTGAAAGATAGATTTCCTTGGGTTAAAGTTATTTCTAGTTTTCAAAATAGAGGGTTCTCCGGTGGAAATAATTTAGGAATAAAAAACTCTTTAGGCAATTACTATTTGTTTATTAATAATGATGTTATTATAGAGCATGATATAATAATTCCGTTGTTAAGTAGATTCCGTCAAAGTGCAGATATTGGAGTTGTAACTCCTAAAATATTGGATTTTGATACTCATAAAATTATTTATGCTGGCTCAAAGCCTTTGGGGAAGTATTTGATTAGAATTCATTATTATGATGATAATGTATCGGCATATAAATCATTTCGAATACCATATGCACCAGGAACTGCAATGCTGGTGAAAAAAGATGTTGTAGATAGAGTCGGACCCTGGCCTGAAATATATTTCCTTTATGAGGAGGAATTAGATTGGTGTTTGAATATAGGTCGACATGGGTATGAAATTTGGTATGAGTCTGATGCATCTATATATCATAAAGGATCTATAACAACAGGGAAGAACAGTCCTTTAGTACAATATTATACTACTCGAAATCGATTGTTGATTTTTAATCGTAATTTGAAAGGTTGGTATAAATATTGCTCAATAATTTTTACATTAGGTGTTTCAATCCCTCAAAGATGTTTGAAATATTTTGTAAATCAGAGGTATAGTTTGATTAGAGCAACATTATTGGGGGGTGTCGATTTTCTTCGTGGCATTTTTTATCAAAGATTAAAACCCTTTTAGTCTTTATGAATAATAAGATTAAATACTATATTATTAAGTGTAGAAAGCTTGTAATGCGTTTACTATGCTTTAGACAATTGTTATTTTCGAGAAAAGTCTTGAATTTGTTAGAGGCAGAAAAAGAGACACCTGAAAATATAAAAGCATTTGTGAATTATCGTTTAAATTTAATTCTTGATTCAGCAGGAAGTAATGCTTTATTTTATAGAAGGAATAAAGGAAATGGATTAATGGACTTTCCTGTTGTTGATAAAAAGATTATTAGAGAGAATATGGATGATTTTATCAATCTTAAATGTCCCTTTTATAATCGTTTTAAATTTAATACAGGTGGAAGTACTGGCGAACCATTTGTTTTTTATGCCAATAGATTGTCTGGTTATATAGATGCTATTCATCAACGTTTTTTGCATAAAAAAATAGGATATATACGGGGAGATAAAATTTTTTCAATTGACGGAACAATCATTCCTGATAATTTGCAAAAAAAACATATCTATTGGGTTAAAAGTGATTCTTCTGATGCTGTATTTGGTTCATATGCTTATTCTGCATTATCAATATCACCAGAAAGTATTCCTTATATTCTGGAATCATTTGAACGTGAAAAGCCTGCGATTTTAAGAGGTTACCCTAGTGCACTTTGTGAAATAGCTGAGTTTATGTTGAAGTCAGACTATCAAGTAGGTTTTAAATTGAAGGGAATAGTCTTAACTGCGGAGAATGTAATGGAAAAACATATACATTTACTTAATGAGGCTTTCCATGCTCCTGTGTATGGTCAATATGGGCATTCTGAAAAGTGTATATTTGCTTATACAGAAGCAAATTCTTTGTCATATATATGTTCTTCTTATTATGGTTTTGTAGAAATATTAAATGAAAGAAATGATCATGTTAAAATAGGAGAAGTTGGTAGAATTATTGTATCGAGTTATTATAATGATGCAATGTATTTTTTAAGATATGATACCGGTGATTTGGCTGAATATGGTGGAGTTGATAAAAATGGGAATGTTATTTTGACTACTATAATCGGACGAAAACAAGATTTCATATATGATATAAAGAAAAGGCGTATTAATATAACAGCACTAATATTCGGGCAACATTTTCATGCGTTTGAAAATATTGTGAGATGGCAGATCATTCAATTAGAATTTGGAAAAGTAGAAATAAAAATAATAAAGAGTGATTGTTATACCGAAAGGGATGAGTTAGAGATAAAAAAGCAATTTTTTTTAATGGGATTTGAAATTGTTTTTTTTTATGTGAATGATATTCCGTTAACTCCACGTGGAAAATATAGGTTGGTTAAACAAATGCTTGATATTTAATATGAGTAAAGAAAAAAAAATATTGCGTTTGTTTTTTGTAGGAGATTTTTATTCGAAAAATGTTGAGAGGATAAATTTTTCATCAGACTTAGAAAGGATAATTGATACAAGTAATATTGTTTTTTGTAATTTTGAGGCTCCTATTAAAACTGATAATATAGCTGCACAAAAAGTTGGTCCATCTTTATTTCAATCTGTAAATGCTCCTGAGTTTCTTGAGAAAAAAGGATTTAATGTTATTGGTTTAGCAAATAATCATATTGCTGATTTTGGACAAAAAGGAATTCTTAAAACGATGGAATCTTTTCAACATTCGTTGCTGCTTGGGGTAGGGACTTTTGATCAGGCCTATTCTTTGAAAAAAGTGGAAATAGAAGGAACAACAATTGGTTTTTTAGCTTTTTCTCATTATGAATTTGGAATTCTTGATAATAGGGTAGATAATAAGACTTTGGGATCGGCATGGATTAATCATCCATGTATAGATGATCTTATACGGGAAAGTGTAAAAAAAGTTGATATACTAATACTGATAGCACATGCTGGAGTTGAAGATATTGATTTGCCTTTACCGGAATGGAGAGAACGGTATAAAACTTTTATTCATTTAGGTGTTGATGCCGTAATTGGTATGCATCCACATGTACCACAGGGATGGGAATTGATAGATGGGAAACCTATATTTTATAGTTTAGGTAATTTTTATTTTGATATGCATTCGGATAATCCTCAATTTTATAATGGATTAGGAGTTCTTCTTGATTATAAAAATAATAATATTGTTGATATTAATGTTTTAAATTTATTAAATGATAATGGGTTGGTTAAAATAGACGAACGCCCTGAGGTTAATGAATATATAGAAGGACTGTCAAAATGCCTAAGTCATGAATTATATATGAATTCTCTTAATGATTTAATTCTTGATTTATGGAATAATGTGTATGAAAAATACTTATTTATAGGAACAAATGGGCTAACTATGAAATATGGGATGAAGTTCTTTTTGAAGCGCTTGTATGGAACATTATTTCGTAAGAAAGGAAAGCCTTTATTTTTATTAAATATATTTAGGTGTGAGAGTCATAGATGGTTAATTCAAAGGGCATTAAACTTGATTGCTGAAACGAAATAAAACTTGTGGGATGGGAAGTATAAAATATAATAAATTTGCACCAATAGTTTTGTTTGTTTATAATAGGCCAATACATGTACAGAAATTAATATCCTCTCTTTTATGTAATGAGTATATTCAGTATAGTGATTTGATTGTTTATGCGGATGGCCCAAAAAATTCAAAAGATATTGATCTTGTACAACAAACGCGTACATATATAAAATCTATATCAGGGTTTAAAAGTTTGAGATTAATAGAGCGCTCTATCAATTGTGGACTAGCTAATAATATAATAGATGGAGTGACCTCTGTTATAAATGAGTATGGGAAGGTTATTGTATTAGAAGATGATTTAGTCGTTTCACCGTATTTTCTTAAATATATGAATGATGCACTAAATATGTATGAAAATGAAGAAGAAGTTGTTTGTATTCATGGATATGTCTATCCTGTAAAAAAGTCTTTGCCTGAAACTTTTTTTATAAAAGGTGCTGATTGTTGGGGATGGGCGACATGGAAACGTGGTTGGAATTTGTTTTGTAAAGAAGGTGAAATACTGTTGAAAAATATTGAAAGGCGAAATTTGAAAAAAGAATTTGATTTTGATAATTCTTATCCTTATTATAGAATGTTAAAACATCAAATAGAAGGGAAGAATAATTCATGGGCAGTCCGTTGGTATGCATCAGCTTTTTTACATGATAAGTTAACGTTATATCCTGGTCGATCTTTGGTTAATCAAATAGGAATGGATGGGAGTGGTACACATTGCGATACAAATGAAATGTTTGATGTTACTTTGGCTAATTCACCTATAGTTCTTTCTAATATAAATATTCAAGAATCAAAGCAGGGAAGAAAAGCTTTTATTTATTATTTTAGATATATAATGTTTTACTATAAAGTTAAAGCTCGATTTAAACGCATTTTAAAATTTAGTAGATATGCTTAATTTTTGTACTCTTTTTGATTCTGTTTATCTTTCAAGAGGGTTGGCAATGTATAATTCGTTAAGTCAACATTGTAAAGATTTTCATTTGTATGTATTTGCTTTTAATGATGAGTGCTATTCAATTCTACAATCATTACAATTGAAAAATGTCACGATTATTTCTTTATCTGAATTTGAAGATGAAGAATTGTTAAAAGTAAAACCAATTCGTACAAGAGCTGAATATTGTTGGACTTGTTCTTCTTCAACTATATTGTATGTACTTGATCATTATAAAGTAGATCATTGTTCCTATCTGGACTCAGATTTATATTTTTTCTCTTCTCCTCAGGTTTTGTTGGATGAGATGGGGACTAATTCAGTACTGATAACTCCACATCGTTATACTAAACAATATGATCAAAGTAAAAAGACTGGGATATATTGTGTGCAGTTTGTTACTTTTAAAAATAATGAACAGGGGAGGACTGTGCTAGAATGGTGGCGTAATGCTTGTCTTGAATGGTGCTATGCTCGCTATGAAAATGGGCGTTTTGGAGATCAGAAATATCTAGATGATTGGCCTTATCTTTTTGAAGGAGTTTTTGTTTCTCAAAATTTAGGGGGTGGGGTTGCTCCCTGGAATATGCAACAATATCAGTTTGAGCAGGAGAATGGTATGATAAAAGGTATTGAATTAAATACCAATAAAAAATTTCCGGTCATCTTTTTTCATTTTCACTCTTTTGTGTTTGTTTCTCCTGATTTTTTCTCTCCACGTCCTTATTACAAAAGAAATGACTCATCGATATTATTGCTATTTAAACCATATGTAAAAGAAATAAAACAAATAAGAAGTAAATATCCTGTAATACAAACATCTGAATTATATTTGCATGGGTTGAAATATTACAAATATCTGCTTGAACTATTTGTTCGTCGTGGATTTAAGGAAAAACATTATATTAAGTTATTACATGAAAATTAGAATATGGCTCATATTATAGATTTAAAAACGTTTACAGATAATCGTGGAAATCTGACTGTGGTAGAAAAGGTTTTACCGTTTGATATAAAACGAATATTCTATATATATGGTGTTGATGATTCTGTTAGAGGAGGACATCGCCATCATAAAACAGTACAGGCAGCTATCTGTTTGCAGGGACATTGTACGATCTCTAATAATACAGGTATAGAAAAACAAGAATTTGTATTAGATTCTCCACACAAATGCTTGATTTTGGAACCTATGGATTGGCATATTATGCACCATTTTAGTAAAGATGCTATTCTAATGGTATTGGCTTCTGAGTTTTTTGATTCAAATGATTATATCTATGAGCCTTATGATTGAATATGAGAGTTTAGGACGATTGAACAAATCTTTTGAAGATGAATACGTGCAATGTTTTAAAGATTTATTGGATAGCGGTTGGTATATTCTTGGTAAACAAGTAGCAACTTTTGAAGAAGCATTTGCTCAATATTGTGGAACAAAATATTGTATAGGGGTTGCTTCTGGTTTGGATGCTTTGATGTTAGCTCTACGGTGTTATGATTTTCCAGTAGGAAGCGAAGTACTTGTTCCCTCAAATACTTATATAGCAACAATTCTGTCTATTCTTCAATGTGGTCTTAAACCGGTTTTAGTAGAACCGGATATTCATACTTATAATATTGATCCTTTGCGAATAGAAGAAAAGATCACGAAGAATACCCGTGCTATCATGGTTGTTCATTTATACGGAAAGTCATGTGATATGGGGAGTATCATGGCTATTGCTGATAAATACGAATTACCTGTTATTGAAGATTGTGCTCAGGCTCATGGTGCAATGTTTAAAGGACAGAAGGTTGGAACTTTTGGTATTGGTGCTTTTTCTTTCTACCCAACAAAGAATTTAGGAGCTTTAGGTGACGCTGGTGCGATTACAACAAATGATTCTGCTAGAAATGATTTATTTAGAGCTTTAAGAAATTATGGTTCAAAGGTTAAATACCAGAATGATTATATCGGTTATAATTCACGTTTGGATGAAATTCAGGCAACATTACTGAATGTAAAACTTAAATATCTGGATCAGATTAATTCATATAAAAGAAAACTGGCCGATGTTTATTTAAAGGAGTTGAAAGGGGATTTTATAAAGCCGGTAGTTTCTCCTGATTATTTTGATGTATATCATATTTTTAATATACGACATCCAAGAAGAGATGAATTGAAAGAATATCTTCTTAAAAATGGGATTAAAACAGAGATTCATTACCCTATACCTCCTCATAAACAGAAAGCGATGGAAGGGGTTATTGAGGGAGAATACCCATTGTCGGAAGAAATACATAAGACAACATTGAGTCTTCCCATATCATATGGGCATACATTGGCTGATATTTCTAAAGTTATAGAAGTCTTAAATAAATTTTAATAACAATGAACATACCGATAATCATAGTACATAAAGGAGATACTTTTTATCTGAAACTTGTTTTAGAACAAATTCGTTTATTTAATCCTTTTACTAGAATTTGTTTAATTAGTGATGCCTCTACTGATAAATATGATTTTGTAGAACATTACAATATGGATAATTATTCGGAAGGAGCTGATACCTTTAAGAAGGCTTATGTACATATGTCATCTAATCCCTATGATTATGAGTTGATATGTTTTCAGAGATGGTTTTATATTCGAGATTTTGTAAAAAATCAGGGAATAGAGAACTTTTTTTGTATGGATTCTGATGTATTATTGTATTGTAATATCGAAGAGATTATGCAAAAGTATATTTCTTATGATTTTACTACGTGTAATAAACAGGGACCTGGTTCTGCTTTATTTAATATATCTTCTATTTCAAGTTTTTGTGAATATATGATGTCTATGTATACAAAAGATATTCTTTTAACTAAAATGAAATCTGTGTATCAAGATATGATTGATAATAAACAATTGGGAGGGATATGTGATATGGTTGCATTTGTATGGTTTCAAGATAATACAAAATGTAATGTGATAGATATAGCCATTCCCACAAATGGTACATGTTTTGATGGTTGTATTACATGGGGACAGGGGTTCGAAATGGAAAATGGTAAAAAAAAAGTCTATTGGATAGACAATCTTCCATATGGAAGATTAACGAGTGATAACTCGTTAATCCGTTTTTACTGTCTTCATTTTCAAGGGCGTTCAAAATACTCTATCTTTAAATATATATTAGATAAGAACAAAATTCACCATTCAGGTTTCTGGTATGATTTAAAATGGTTATTATCGAAGGATATTCTGAATGCCCGTTTAAAAGGTATAAAAAAGGCAATCAATAATCCGAAGATGGTGGTTAATTTTGTTAAGGCGAAACTAAAGTAAGCCGTAAATTTTAATGTAAATACAAATAGGAAAGTCTAATTAATGCAACAACCTGTTTTCTCAATCATAACAATCACCTATAATGCTTCCCGTTGGTTAGAGCAGACTATTCTTGGGGTGCTGAGCCAATCGTATCCGAACATTGAATATGTCGTTATTGACGGAGGTTCGACGGATGGGACGGTGGATATTATAAAGCAATATGCTTCCGGAATTTCCTATTGGGTAAGTGAGCCGGATAAAGGTATTTATGATGCAATGAATAAAGGTCTTCAGAAGGCTACGGGCGACTATGTATGGTTTATTAATGCCGGGGATTCTTTATTTACCTCCGATATCGTACAACGAATTGCCTCTTTAGTTCAGAAGAAGAAAGTTCTGCCTGATATTATTTATGGAGAAACGGTTATTGTTGATGAAGAAGGTAAATCGTTAGGACAACGGAGATTGAAGGCACCAAACAAACTTACATGGAAAAGCTTCCGGATGGGCATGTTAGTTTGTCATCAGTCATTTATAACAAAACGTAGTATTGCTCCGTTATATGATTTAACATACCGCTATTCTGCTGATTTCGACTGGTGTATCAGATGTATGAAACAAGCAGGTAGAATATATAATACGCGAATGACATTATCTAACTTCCTGGATGGCGGGGTTAGCACGACTCAGCGCAAAGCCTCTTTGAAAGAAAGATATGATATTATGTGCCGGTATTATGGAGTAATATCAACATCTTTACTCCATGTTTGGTTTGCTATTCGCTTTTATTTTGCTAAGTGGTTCAAAGGTAGAGTGTAAACGAAAATATATAGAAGATACATATTATGCATAGTATGATGAAAAATGTGGGTAAGCATGTGGCTGCCCTTGTCTTGTTTTTAGGGTTGGTGATGGCTTATTTCTCTCCCGCAGTGTTTGATGGAAAGGTTATCAGACAAGGTGATAATGTGAAAGCTGCCGGCATGGGAGGAAGTCAGGTCGATAAATATGCAAAGACTGCTGAACCGGGTGAGTTTAGTGTATGGTCGGATGCTATGTTTTCGGGGATGCCTTATGGACCGGGATATGGAAGTCCGGCTCCGGAATTGCCCTCTTATGGCATCGTTGACGGATGGTTGAAGACTCCGGGATATACTCATGCTGCCATGGTTTTTACCGGATTGGTCTGTTTCTATCTGTTGATGTGCATCATGGGAGTGAACTGGTGGCTGGCGATAGCGGGAGCGATTGCTTTTGCTTTTGCTTCTTATAATATAATCATTATTGAAGCGGGACATATTGTAAAGGCTTATGTGATAGGGTATATGCCTGTAACGTTGGCGGGTATGTTCTTGCTGTTTAAACGAAAATGGCTTTGGGGAGCAGTCCTGTTCCTTTTAGGAGTGGCTTTCTCTTTGTTGAACGGGCATGTTCAGATAACTTATTATCTGGTTTTGTTATGTTTCTTCATTTATTTGGGATATTCTATTAAGATGCTTAAGGAAAAGCAGACTGCCGACTGGCTTAAAACATCTTTGATTATGTTGGCATGTGTAGTTTTAGCAGTCCTTCCCAATGCAAAACATATGTATTCCAACTGGGATTTGGGACAACATTCTATCCGTGGAGCCTCTGAACTGACGCCTAAACCAGACGAAACGGGAAAAGTGGAGAAAGCCTCTTCCGGTTTGGATAAAGATTATGCTTTCCAATGGAGTTATGGCTGGAAGGAGTTATTGACTGTCATGATTCCGGATGTATATGGAGGTAGTTCGGGAGGTACATTAGGCAGTTCTTCCGAGTTGTATAAGGAATTGAAGAAAAACGGTGCCCAGGTAGGAAAAGAGGTTCAGACTTATACTTATTGGGGGGATAAACCATTTACATCAGGACCAGTTTATTTTGGAGCATTGGTATGTTTCTTGTTCGTATTGGGAATGTTCGTGGTGCGTAACCCGATGAAATGGTGGTTGTTTGGCGGGGCTGTTTTCCTTACATTCCTGGCTTTAGGACGTAATTTTGATGCATTCAATGATATAATGTTCCATTATTTGCCTTTGTATAATAAGTTCAGAACAGTAGAAATGGCTCTGGTGATTCCAGGATTGGTATTTCCTCTTGTTGCCATTTGGGGATTACGGGAAATATTCAGGGGAAATGTGGATGATAAAACGATGAAAAAGGGCTTTTTATGGTCTTTGGGCATAACTGGTGGTATTTGTCTGGTTGTTTTCCTGATACCTTCATTATTATTGAATTTCCATTCTGCTTATGATGCACAGTTCCAGAACCAGGTTCCGGAATGGTATTACACTGCTTTGTTGATGGACCGTGCTTCGCTGGCTTCGTCGGATGCATTGCGTTCTTTGATTTTTATTTTGTTGGGAGCCGGTTTATTGCTTTGGTACTGGAAGGCGAAAAATAAGACGACTGCCTCTATGATTGTGAGTGCAGGTATGGCCGTATTGATATTGGTTGATTTATGGTCGGTCGATCGTCGTTATCTGGACGATAGTAATTATGTAAAGGAAAAAGCGGAAGAATCCTATAAGGAAAGTGTTGCCGATAAAGAGATATTTAAGGATACGGATGAATCTTTCCGCGTGTTTGGACTGAATAATCCGTGGCAGGATACAAACGTTTCTTATTTCCATCATTCGATTGGAGGATATCATGCCGTTAAATTACGCCGTTATCAGGAATTGATTGATTATCGTCTGGATGGTGAATACCGTAATATTATCGGTGCTTTGCAAAAGGCACAGAGCATACAGGATATAATGCCTGTCCTGGCGGCCTCTCCTTCTTTGAACATGTTGAATACACGGTATATTATTTATAATCCGGACCAGGCACCGATTCGAAATCCGTATGCTTATGGAAATGCATGGTTTGTTGATAAGGTGGATATTGTAGAAAATGCGGATGCTGAGATTGAAGCCTTGAATACGATTGACCCGTTGAAGACAGCGGTGGTGGATAAGCGCTTTGCGAAAGATCTGGAAGGCTTTACTCCGCAGGTAGATTCCACGGCAACGATTGTGTTGGAAAAGTATCGCCCTAATCGGTTGACATATAAAACGAAAGCATCTTCGGAACAACTGGCAGTTTTCTCCGAAATCTATTATCCGGGCTGGAAAGTTACAATAGACGGAAAAGAAGCGACTCATTTCCGTGCCGACTGGATTTTACGTGGAATGCTGGTACCCGCGGGAGAACATACAATCGTTTTTGATTTCCATCCGGATACTTATGTGCTTGCCGCTAATGTGTCTGCTTATAGCTCTTTTCTAATCTTGTTATTGCTGATTGCTGCGATTGGATGGTCTGGCTGGAAATATTGGCAGAAGAGTCGTGAATGAAAGACAATTATAGTTCCATAGTGGAATTTCTGGAGAATAAAGGATTGCTGACGGAATCTTTTGATCTGGAGTTTAAAAGTGCGAAAGGTGGATTTCCTAAGAGCTTTTGGGAAACTTATTCTTCTTTTGCAAATACCGAAGGCGGCACCATCATCCTAGGCATTTCAGAAAAGGATGACCAATGCTTCTATGATGGTCTTCCACAGATGGTGATGCGTAAGTTTCAAGATGATTTTTGGAATCAGGTTAATAATAGGGAAAAGGTTAGCTTTAATCTATTGCTGGAAAATGATGTACAGATGCTTGAGATACAAGAAGAACAATTTATTTTAACCTTCCGTATTTCTTGTGCTGATTATAGGAATCGTCCTGTTTATATCGGTTCAGATCCGATGAAAGGTACTTATAAGCGTTGTCATACGGGAGATTATAAATGTACTCCGGACGAAATAAAAAGAATGCTTGCCGATAGCTTGCCAGACAAACCGGACTCCAGAATTTTGGAGAACTATACATTGGAAGATCTTGATGAAGTATCTGTCGCTCAATATCGGCAGTTGCTAGGAAGTGTAAGACCGGGTCATCCTTTTTTAAAATGGGATGATAAAGGATTATTACTGAAATTAGGCGGTTGGAAAAAGGATAGGTATACAGGAAAAGAAGGCTTGACAGTTGCTGGTTTATTGATGTTTGGTAAAACAGAAAGTATAGTAGAGGCTTTTCCTGATTATCATGTAGATTATCAAGAGATACCGGAAAGCGGAGAACGTTGGATAGACAGAGTTTATCCGGATGGGACCTGGGAGGCTAATCTATTTCAATTCAAACAATGTTTCTGCTTTTAGGGTATGGAGAAAAGGCAGGTTCCGGAAGCACTCGGATTATGAATGCCTGGGAAGGTGCACATTGGAGAAAGCCTCTGATAAATGTGTTGCCCCGTCCGGATAGAGTTGAGTTGTGCCTGAGTATGGAGCAGTTATTGCCTCAAAAAAGTATAAACAAACTTATCTCTGTTTTTGGGGAAGAAATTACCCATTTATATGGTGACGGATTAATTGCACTCACGACTGCCGAAATGGAAGGATGTGTGTCTAATGTCAGATTACAGCAACTGATAAATAAACATTCAACGGAAATATCTCAGTTATTGAAAGATTTATGCAATGAGGGATATTGGGTTGCAGAAAATAAAGGACGATGGACTGTCTACCATTTGAATTTACGCGAAGAGAAAAAAACTGTTCAAAAGAATCTTTTTGAAGAAATGATGACACCTCGGGGAAAGAAATGGATGAGGAATGAAGAACTAATGACGTTGGTTGTTGAGATTTGTTGCGATACATTTAAAAGCGTTGATGAGATTGCAGCAGTGATTCTTCGTACACCAACTTATTTGAAGAATAAGATATTGCCTCTCCTTTTGGCTCAGGAGCGTTTAGAGCGTCTTTATCCGACCATTCCAAATCATCCAAACCAAGCTTATAGAAAAAAACAAAAGTAAAATTTATGATATCTTACTCAATCATAATCCCCGTATATAACCGTCCGGTTGAAGTTCGGGAGTTGCTTGAAAGTTTATTGCATCAGACTTGCAAGGATTTTGAAGTGCTGATTATTGAAGATGGTTCAGCGGTTCGTTGCGACGAGGTAGTCAAAGAATATGAAGACCAGCTGAATGTACGTTACTTTTTCAAACCGAATTCGGGCAGAAGCCTGACCCGGAATTATGGTATGGAACGTGCCGAAGGTAAATATCAGGTCTTTTTCGACTCGGATTGTATTATTCCGGAAGACTATTTCGAGAAGGTTACGAACTATCTGAAAGAGACGAATGCGGATTGTTTCGGCGGGCCGGACAGGGCACATGCCTCTTTTTCCCTGATGCAGAAAGCTATTAGCTATTCGATGACCTCTTTTCTGACAACCGGCGGTATCCGTGGAAGTAAGAAAGGACTGGAGAAGTTCGTGCCCCGTACGTTCAATATGGGATTCTCGCGGGAAGTTTATCAGAAGGTAGGCGGCTTTAAGGATATGTTCGGAGAGGATATTGATTTAAGTACCCGTATCCGTAAAGCCGGTTTTACTGTAGAACTGTTTCCAGAAGCCTATGTGTATCATAAGCGCCGTGTGAGTCTGAAATCGTTCTACAGACAGGTGTATGTTTTTGGAATGGCGCGTGTGGATTTATATCAGATGCATCCGGACTCGTTGAAGCTGGTTCATCTGTTGCCTGCCTGTTTTGTACTGGGAGTGCTGTTTTTATTGTTATCGTCGTTAATCTGTCCCTGGGCTTTACTGCCGTTGGGTGTTTATATACTGGCGCTGTTCCTGGAATCTCTGTTTGTCAATAAAAGCCTGTCGATCGCTTTACTTTCCATCGTGACCAGCTTTATTCAATTAGGCGGTTATGGTATGGGATTTATCGGTGCATTTGTCCGCAAAGTGATTTTAAAGCAGAAAGTAGACGTTGAGGCAGAGCTGAAGAAGCATTATAAGAAGAAAGCCTGAGCAAAACTCAGCAAATCCGCATAATGGGCCTGGTAGAGTGTTTTTGATACTTCTCCCGGGCCATATTTGTTTTCTATAAATACTCCCCTCATCCCGGCATTTTTGGCAAACAGCATGTCACTGATGCTATCTCCTGCCATTATACTTTTCGTGAAATCAATGTCCGGAAAATCATCTTTGGCCTGAAGTGCCATGCCTGTGTTGGGTTTACGGTTCTTGCTGTGATCGCTGGTATCGGTACAAACATATATCTTATCTATCCTTCCTCCCTGTCCGGAGACTTCATTTATCATATAAGCATGTATCTCTTCCAGGTCTTTCCGGGTCATTATGCCTTTTCCGACTCCGCGCTGGTTAGTGACAATTATGATATGTTTGAACAGGGGGGAGAGTAGCCTCAGGGCTTCCAGTGCTCCGTCGATAAAGATAAATTCCCCGGTTGTTTTGACATAGTCGTGCGGACGTTGCTGGTTGATAACCCCGTCGCGGTCCAGGAATAATGTGTTATAAGGCTTTATATCTTCCATCTTTGAAGTCTGTTTGAGCTTGTGCGTAATCGTCAGGGATACCGATGTCTATGAAATATCCTTCCGATATATATCCGGAAAGGATGGAGGAGGTGACTTTTGCCTCAAAGAAATCTTTTTCGAGTGAAAATTTTGCCGGATAGGCGTCCAGTTCGTTGCGGTTAATCAGATAGATGCCTCCGTTGATAAGGCCCGATTCGCAATATTGCTTTTCGTTGAAACGCAGGATACGGCGGGATTCCTGTTCGATGTCGACAACCCCGTATCTGCTGAACTTCTCCATTCTTTTCAATGCGAGGGTTGCTGATGCGCTGGTTTGCCTGTGGAGGTTTAATAACTCCGGATAATTCACTCCGAAGAATGTATCGCCGTTCAGGACGAACACATTTTCTGTGCGGGCTTTTAAAAGTGCCAGCTTTACTGCTCCTCCTGTTCCGAGCGGGACTTCTTCGACTACGGTCGATATGTCGGCGGAGAAGCGGTTTGCCCCGAGCCATTCCTCGATAATCTCATGTTTGTACCCTAAGGAAAGGATGATATGTTTGAAACCGGCTTCAATCAGCGTTGTAATCAGGTAATGCAGGAAAGGATGCCCGGCTACCGGAGCCATGCATTTGGGAACGTCAGATACTACACTTTGCAGCCGGGTACCCATTCCTCCCGCCAGTATGATACATTCCATTCCTTATTCCTTTCCGAATATTTCTTCTTCTACCAATTCACAGATGATATGCCCGATGGTGATGTGCGCCTCCTGGATACGTGGAGTATCGGTAGACGGCACATTGATGAGGAGCTTCGTCAGTTCACGCATGCGGCCACCGTCGGCACCGGTAAAAGCTACCGTTGTAATTGCTTTTTCATGGCATGTCTCGAACGCCTTTACGATGTTGGCGGAGTTGCCCGATGTGGATAAGCCGACCAGGACATCGCCTGCCTTTCCGATACCCGAAATCAGCCGGGAGTAGATGATCTCGAAACTCAGGTCATTGGATACGGCCGTGATGTAAGAAGAGTTACAGTGTAATGCTTCAGACGGCAGAATGTCACGTTCCAGATAAAACTTGCCGGAGAACTCGGCAGCCAGGTGCTGTGCATCGGCGGCACTTCCGCCGTTTCCGCAGAAGTAAACCCTTCCACCGTATTTAAAACAGGTGACAATCGTGTCGGTAATCTGTGCAATTGTGTCCTGCAACTTCTCGTCCGCCAGTATCTGTTCGATAATGTCGCGGTGTTGCGCTAGCCGTTTTCTGATTATTCCTTTACTGTCCATGTAATCAATCCTTTCTTACAAAATTCAAATTGTTGTATATGTCCGATATGCATCTTGTCCAATGCTTCGGACACTTTGTAGCAGCTATTGCCGGGACAGTAGAAGAACATGAATCCTCCTCCTCCGGCACCGGAGATTTTACCGCCCAGGGCACCGTTGGCCATGGCAGTTTCGTATATATGGTCGATAAATTCGTTGGAGATGTTGCGGGCCATTTTCTTCTTACTGGTCCAGCTTGTGTTGAGCGCTTTTCCCAGTTCCTGCAATTCTTCCCGCAGCAGGCAATTCTTCATGCGGAATGCTTCATGCGGAATGCTTCATGCTTGACATTGTGCATGGCTTCCAGCGAGTCGTTTTTATTGTTTTTGACGTTTTCGGCCTGTTCTTCGATAATCTTTCCGGAGCAACGTTGTTGTTCGGTGTAGAAGAGGACGGTGTTCATGGCCCATTCCTGCAAGATATCATCGCCGATGCGGAGAGGATTGACAATGACTTTGTCGTCTTCCAGAAATTCCATGAAGTTAACGCCTCCGAAGGTAGCGGCATATTGGTCCTGCTTGCCTCCTGCCATATTCAGGTCAATGCGTTCGATTTCGTAAGCGTAATGGGCAATATCATATTTCCCCAGTGGTAACCGCAACCATTCGGTGAAAGCTCCGAGGATGGCGACAACCAAGGTGGAAGAGGTGCCAAGGCCGGAACCGGATGGGACGTCCATCTGGGTGATCAGTTCAAAAGAAAGAGGTTCTCCGTTGTTATAACGCGAAACGATTGAATTGTATATGCCATGTTGCAGTACTAACGGGCCGTCGAGAGGCAGTTCACTTACAGCCTCAAATTCTTCTGTAATGTTTTCATTGATATGGACAAACCTGATTTTCCCGTTGTCGAGCGGGCGGATAGTGGCATGGGCATATAAATTGACGGTAACGTTGAGGATTGCACCGCCATAGAGGTTGGAGTAGGGGGAAACATCTGTTCCTCCTCCGGCAATTCCCAGTCTGAAAGGTGCTTTGCTTCGGTATAACATAATAATTTGCCAATTAGTTAATGTGCCAATATGCCAATTAATAATTAGCTAATGTGAGAATGTGCCAAAAAGCCAATGGAAATAGTAATTCATTCAATTATTTCCTAAATTGGCATATTGGCACATTCTTTTATTGGCTAATTATTTTTAATATCTGTAATGGTCAGCCTTATACGGACCTTCTACCGGAACTCCGATATAGTCGGCCTGTTTGGGGCTTAATGTAGACAGTTTCACACCGATACGTTCAAGGTGCAGGCGGGCAACTTCTTCGTCCAGACGTTTCGGAAGACGGTAAACACCCACTTCGTAAGCCATCTGCCACAAATCCATCTGTGCCAGTACCTGGTTTGTAAATGAGTTACTCATTACAAAGGAAGGGTGACCGGTTGCACAACCCAGATTCACCAGACGTCCTTCTGCCAGCAGGAAGATTGAGTTTCCTGTCGGGAACGTATATTTGTCAACCTGCGGTTTGATATTGGTATGCTTGATGTTCGGATAGTTCACCAGGTTGTCTACCTGTATTTCATTGTCGAAGTGACCGATGTTGCAAACGATTGCCTGGTCTTTCATCTGGCTCATGTGGCCGATGGTGATGATATCGCAGTTTCCGGTGGTAGTAACGAAGATATTACCTTCTTTGACCGCTTCTTCCATCGTTGTAACTTCGAATCCTTCCATAGCAGCCTGCAAAGCACAAATCGGGTCGATTTCAGTAACCAGCACACGTGCTCCGTAAGAACGCATGGAGTGTGCACAACCTTTACCCACGTCACCGTATCCGGCAACTACCACGACTTTACCTGCAATCATCACGTCGGTAGCACGTTTGATACCGTCGGCCAGCGATTCGCGGCAGCCATACAGGTTGTCGAATTTGGATTTCGTTACCGAATCGTTCACATTGATGGCCGGAACCAGCAGTTCGCCTTTTTCCATCATCTGGTACAGACGGTGTACGCCGGTCGTTGTCTCTTCGGAAACGCCTTTCATCTCTGCAATCGTACGATGCCAACGCTGGTTATCTTCTTTCAGGATGCTGTTTAATGTATCCAGAATAACCTGTTCTTCGTGGTTACTACCTTTACGATTGATGGTTTCTGCATCGTTTTCAGCACGATACCCCATGTGAACAAGAAGAGAAGCGTCACCTCCGTCGTCTACAATCATCTGCGGACCTTTTCCGTCAGGGAAGCGGAGTGCCATGTCGGTACACCACCAGTACTCTTCCAGAGTTTCACCTTTCCAGGCAAAAACGGGAACACCTGTTGCAGCAATAGCCGCAGCGGCATGGTCCTGGGTAGAGAAGATGTTACAGCTTGCCCAGCGTACATCTGCTCCCAACGCAACTAATGTTTCGATTAACACTGCTGTCTGAATTGTCATGTGCAGTGAGCCGGTGATACGGGCACCTTTCAGAGGTTTCTGAGCGGCATATTTCTGGCGAAGAGCCATCAGTCCCGGCATTTCGTGTTCAGCGATTTCGATCTCTTTGCGACCGAATTCAGCCAAACTCATATCTGCCACTTTATAAGGCAGATTAGTTGGAAATAATTGTGACATAAATAATAATTATTTTGAATGTGTGGCAAAGATAACAAATTATTGAGTTGTACGGATGATTTGCAAGGACAAACATATCCGTCTGCTTATCTCTTTATAATTTCCTGCTTAGGAAACCGTAGTTTCCCAGGCAGGAAACGCGCGTTCCCTTAGGAGGAAACTCCAGTTCCCTGCGCAGGAAATTACAGTTTCCTGAACGGAAAACTACGAGGAAACTGTAATCGATTGAGCCGTAGCATTATAATGAAAATAGCCGCTGATACTAATCAACGGCTATTTTGCCGGGCAAAAGCCCTGTGCTTTTAATATGTTTTCGTTTTATACCGGCGTAATCCCTTGTTCGGCCAGCAGCTTCAGGCTGAGGTCTTTCAGCTTGAACTTCTGAATCTTGCCGCTACCGGTCATCGGGAAGGTATCGACAAAGAAGATATATTTCGGAATCTTGTGGCGGGCTATCTTGCCACGGCAGAAGTCTTTCACTACGTCTTCCGTCATCGTAACACCTTCGTGCAGGATGATAAAAGCACCGACTTCTTCGCCGTATTTCTTGGACGGGACGGCTGCTACCTGAACGTCTTTCACTCCTTCCAGGTGATAAAGGTATTCCTCTATTTCACGCGGGTAAACATTTTCTCCGCCGCGGATAATCATATCCTTGATACGTCCGGTAATACGGTAGAAGCCGTTTTCGTCTTTTACGCCGAGGTCGCCGCTATGCAGAAAACCGTCTTTGTCGATGATTTCGGCTGTGGCGGCAGGATTATTATAATAACCTTTCATGTTGTTGTAACCACGGTTACACATTTCTCCCTGTACGCCAACCGGACATTCTTCGCCGGTTTCGGGGTCGATAACACGCACCTCTGTAAATTCAAAGTCGCGTCCGACAGTATTGTAACGTTCTTCTGCCGGGTCGTCGATACGTGAATGGGTCATACCGGGTGATGTTTCCGTCAGACCATAAACGCTGGTTACACGCATAAACATCTTCTCTTCCACCTGGCGCATCAGTTCCACCGGGCAGAGCGAACCTGCCATGATACCGGTACGGAGCGAAGTCAGGTCGAACATCGGGAACATCGGATGGTTCAGTTCGGCAATAAACATGGTCGGTACGCCGTAAAGTGCCGTGCACCGTTCCTTATGGATAGAGGCCAGTACTACCAGCGGGTCGAACTTCTCGACCATAACCTGCGTACAACCGTGTGTCAGCACGTTCATGGAAGCCAGCACCACACCGAAGCAATGGAAGAGAGGAACGCAACAACAGAGCTTGTCGTCAGCGGTGAATTTCATATGCTCGCCGGTCAGCAAACCGTTGTTCGCAATATTATGGTGTGTCAACATAACCCCTTTCGGGAAGCCTGTCGTGCCGGAGGTATATTGCATATTGACAACATCGTGGCAGTCAACGAGCTTTTTAGCGGCTTCCAGTTTGTCGTCTTCTATATTTTCGCCCAGCAATAACAACTCCGGCGTGTTATACATACCTCGATATTTCTCCTGACCGATATAAACGACATTTTTCAGTCTCGGGAAGCGTTTGCTTTTCAGATAGCCGCGTTGCGATTCCTTTAGTTCGGGAAGCATGGTGTACATCATATCGATGTAACTGCCGTCAAATACGCCTTCGGTGATACACATGGTGTGGATATCGGCATTCTCTACCAGAAACTCCAACTCGTTCTGTTTATAGTTCGTGTTGACGGTAACGGCTACGGCTCCGATTTTGGCGGCAGCATAAAGAAATGTCAGCCAGTCGGGTACATTCGTTGCCCAGATACCGACATGGGTGCCGTGTTCGATACCGATAGAGAGCATACCTTTTGCCATCCGGTCGACACGTTCGTTGAATTCTTTCCATGTAAAACGCAGGTCGCGGTCGGAATAAACCAGGTATTCCTTGTCCGGCGTCGTTTCGGCCCAATGTTCCAGCCATTGGCCTAATGTCTTATCTTGCAGTTGTAATTCCATATCTTTTCTTTAACATTAATAGGGGGTATAAACAACTCCAAGGATTTTAGCCGTGCTTTCGGCGGCTGCATGAACGTGGTGAGCAACAATCGAATCATAATAGATGCTGTCGCCTTCTTCCAATATATAGGTATTCTTTCCGTAGTTTATTTCAAGTACGCCTTCCAGCACATAAATGAATTCTTCACCTTCATGTGTGGAAAGAATAAAATCAACGCCATCTTCCGAAGGGGAAACATCGATCAGGAACGGTTCCATATGGCGGCCTGATTTATCCTGCGACAGTGAATGGTATTCCATATGTTTCCGGTTCTCCATCGAATTGTTGGTAAAACCGATGCTATTGGAGTCATTACTGTCTTTTTTGCGGCAGATAACCGGACCGAGTTCGGATTGGTCGTCAAGGAATGTACCCAGGCGGACACCGAGTACCCGTGCTATTTTGATAAGAGGTGCCAGTGAAGGAAAATCTACATTACCTTCTATACGTTCGATTTGTTCTGTGCTCAGGCCGGAACGTTCGGCAACTTCCTCAACAGTGAGTTGTTTTGATTCACGGATACTTTTAATTTTGGCTCCGATGATTTTGTTGTTTCCCATAAGTATGTTTATTTTTAGATTATCTTTTAATTTGTAACTGAACGCCGCAAATTTACATTAATATTTTATTTTACCATGTAATTTACTGAAAGAAAAAAAGGACAACCCTTGTGAGAGTTGCCCTTTTGTAACTTCCTGCGAAGTAGTTTCTTATTTTCTGATACCAAGTTCTTTGATGATAGCACGGTATCTTTCGATATCAACTTTAATCAGATAATCCAGTAAACGACGACGTTTACCAACCAACATTTTCAGAGCTCTTTCAGTGCTGTAATCTTTGTGATTAGCTTTCAAGTGTTCTGTTAAATGTGCAATACGAACTGTAAACAGTGCGATTTGGCTTTCTGCAGAACCTGTGTCGGCAGCTGATTTGCCATACTTTTCGAATAATTCTTTTTTCTTTGCTGAATCTAAATACATGATTCTTTTTACTTTAATAAATTGATACTATATTATCTAAGCGGCGACAAAGATATGTAAAAATGTCGTACTTTTGCAGCCAATAAATTAGTCTTCGATGCAAAAAATCAGAAACATCGCGATTATCGCGCACGTAGACCACGGCAAAACGACGCTCGTGGATAAGATGTTATTAGCCGGTAAGCTTTTCCGTGAAGGACAGGCAGAGCCGGACCAGTTCCTGGATAACAATGACCTGGAACGTGAACGAGGTATCACTATTCTAGCTAAGAATGTATCTATTAATTATAAGGATTGCAAAATCAATATTATTGATACCCCGGGTCACGCCGACTTCGGTGGTGAAGTAGAACGTGTATTGAACATGGCCGACGGTTGCCTGCTGTTGGTAGATGCTTTTGAAGGCCCGATGCCTCAGACACGTTTCGTGCTGCAAAAAGCAATTCAATTAGGATTAAAACCTATCGTAGTTATTAATAAGGTAGACAAGCCGAACTGTCGTCCGTCGGAAGTGCAGGAAATGGTGTTCGACCTGATGTTCAGCTTGGATGCAACCGAAGAACAGTTGGATTTCCCGACAATCTACGGTTCCGCTAAACAGGGGTGGATGTCTGAAGACTGGCAGAAGCCGACCGAAGATATCTATGCATTGCTGGATGCTATCATCAAATATATTCCGGAACCGGAGGTATTGGAAGGAACTCCCCAGATGTTGATTACATCGCTGGACTTCTCCAAATATGTAGGCCGTATCGCTGTAGGCCGCGTTCATCGTGGTGAGTTGCGCGAAGGCCAGGAAGTTATGTTGTGCAAACGTGACGGTTCGATGGTAAAATCGAAAATTAAGGAGTTGGATATCTTTGAAGGTTTGGGCCGTACGAAAGTAGAATCCGTCCAATCCGGCGATATCTGTGCCGTGATTGGTATCGATGGTTTCGAGATTGGCGAGACTATTGCCGACATCAATGAGCCGGAACCGCTGCCTACGATTGCAATCGATGAGCCGACGATGTCTATGCTCTTTACCATCAACAACTCTCCGTTCTTCGGTAAAGATGGTAAGTTCGTTACATCGCGCCATATCTTTGAACGTCTTCAGAAAGAGTTGGACAAGAACCTGGCTTTGCGTGTGGTTCCTACCGATTCAGCCGATTCATGGTTGGTATATGGCCGTGGCGTGCTCCACTTGTCTGTGTTGATTGAAACGATGCGTCGTGAAGGATACGAATTGCAGGTCGGTCAGCCGCAGGTAATCATTAAAGAAATTGACGGTGTAAAATGCGAACCGGTTGAGCAGCTTACTATCAATCTCCCGGAAGAGTCTTCCAGCCGTATCATCGATATGGTGACAAAGCGCAAAGGTGAGATGACAATGATGGAAAGCAAGAACGACCGTATGCATCTTGAATTCAATATACCTTCACGTGGTATCATCGGTTTGAACAATGCCGTTCTGACAGCTTCTGCCGGTGAAGCGATTATGGCTCACCGCTTCCTGGAATATCAGCCGTGGAAGGGAGATATCGAACGCCGTAACAACGGTTCCATCATTGCAATGGAAACGGGAACAGCTTTCGCTTATGCCCTGAACAACTTGCAGTCACGCGGACGTTTCTTCATTGCTCCGCAGGAAGAAGTATATGCCGGACAGGTAGTTGGTGAACACACGAAAGAAGGCGACCTGGTTGTAAACGTAACGAAGTCGAAGAAATTGACGAACATGCGTGCTTCAGGTTCTGACGATAAAGTATCATTGGCTCCTCCTGTCGTATTCAGTTTGGAAGATGCTTTGGAATATATCAAGGCTGACGAATATGTGGAGATCACACCGAACTATATGCGTATGCGTAAAGTCATCCTGGATGAGACCGAACGCAAACGTCAGGGTAGATGAACCTGTTGAAATATATAATGGGAAACCGGATATGCATTTGTGTATCCGGTTTTTTTATAAAGTTACTGCATGATTGTAAATCTGCAGTACGTCTTCAATCTCGTTGAAATCCGTTTTATTGTCATCTGCATATTTCTTTAGTTCCTCTTTATGGTCGGGGAATGCTTTGAGGAATTGCTTTTCATTGAGGAACCGGAATTGTTTTCCGTTACGCTCTATCCGGAATATTTTGTCGATACGACTGAGAATCAGCTTTTCTGTTTCCAGCTTATGGGTAGTGTTTCCTGACTGGAAAGAGGAATAGGAGTCGACCGCCGATGTTTCCGAACGCCCTCCGTAACCGACCTGTTTGCCTTCCCATTTTAATGCACCTCTGTACTGGACGAAAATAGGAGGGTCTTTTTGCAGCACTTCAGTTGCCCCGTCTTTCGTTGGAAGAAAGATTCTTTCGCCTATCTTGATGGTTGCCACCATCTCCGGTTCAGAGAATTCTTTGATATTGTTATTGTCGTGCTGGTCCTGAAAAAGGAACTTTTTGATGAGCAGGCTATAGTTTAGCGGTACATTGAATGTCCGGCCATCCTTGTAATAAACATATCCGTTTTCAAAGTTACGCAATAAGAATTGTGCACTGTCGATTTGCGCAGCCAACTTATTACTTCCGGAGATAATAGCCAATAATAGTATAATAATGAATCTACTCATAATATTATGATTAAGCTTAGCATATGCAAGAATAGGAAAATAATACTGAAATTGCAATATTAAACGGCTAAAAATGAATAAATTGTTATCTCCTTATGATTTTGGTAGAAATAAAAAAGCCGCCTCTTTTTACGGAGGCAGCTTCTATTATAGGATTGTGTAATATACTAATTACTTAACCAAGCTAGCGAAATCGCTGTTAGTTGCATATTTTGCAAATTCTAGATCGATAGCAGCTTCTTTAGCCATAGCTTTGTCAGCAGCGATAGCAGCTTTCAGGTTGCTGATAACTGCGTTTACATCGTTTGTGCGTGCTGCAACAACAGCCTTCAGGTAAGAAGTAGTTGCATCAGGTTTAGCAACAGCGTTCAAAGTCTGAGAAGCTTTGCTGTAGTCTTTTACTAAAAGCTGAGCCAAAGCAGCGTTGTTAGTCTTAACAGAACCGAAAGAGTTAACAGCTTTAGCATATTCGCCTTGTTCCAGATAAAGAACACCCAGAGCTTCGCCTAATTCAGCAACACCTGCAGCATTACCGAACAATTGCTGAGCTTTTGCCTGGTCACCTTTAGTCAGAGCGATCAAACCTAAGTTCATGTTAGCTTCGTTGTTAGCCTTAACAGAGTTAGACTTGTTGAACATTTGTTCAGCCTTAGCCAGGTCACCAGCCTTGAATGCCATCATACCGATGTTGTTCCAAGTGCGGTAGCAGTTAGGATACAGTTCAGAAGCTTTTGTATAGATAGCCATCTTTTCGCTGTCGTTGTTAGTTAATGTAGCAGCGTAAAGAATTTCTTCGATATTCAGTTCAGAAGGATTGCTCTTAGCCAATGCGCTGATTTCGTCGTCAGACTTACCGATGATTTCGATGTTAGCAGTCAAACGAGAACGACGCAATTGCGGAAGGATAGTTTCAGCCAGATCAGAATAAACAGCAGAAATGTTTTTGATTTCTTTTTCTCTTGTTTCAGGATCCTGGTACATAGAGATAACTCTTAATACAAGGTCTTTATCCTGCAAGTTGGAAGCAGATACCAATTCTTTGAAGCCTTCCCAGTCCTGAGCAGTGTAACGAGCGTCAACCGGAGCATCAACTTTCATTTTCTTCAATTCTTTATTCAGATATTTAGAAGTATTGCCTTCACGTCTTTCGGCCAAGCCTGTGTTCAGTTTAACACCGCCGTCAGGAGAAGCGTAAGCAGAGATTTCGATTGCTACGTTCTGGTTAGGAGCTTCGTCAGCGTTTTTAACCAGGTCTTTCCATTCTTTGATTGCATCAGAGTTCAACTCTTTAGCACGAAGTTCAGCCTGCTGGATAAGGAACATGATGTTAGCATCGTGAGCTTCTTTGATGATGCGCTGGAATTTGTCAGCAGCGATAGCTGCAGTTGCAGTAGCAGCATCAGCCAATTCAGAAGTAGCGATTACGCCTTCACCGATTTTTACGTCCGGTAATTTAACTGTTTTGTTCTTGATCTTTGCGTCGAAAGTCAGGTACAGTTCAGATTTCTTCATTTCAGGTTTGTAAGTGAAAGAAGATTTCATTGTTACGTTACCACCTTCTTTTTGAGCGATAACCTGATTGTTACCTTTTACTTTTTCACCTTGATAAGTGTAAGATGTTCCCCATGCTTCACCACCGGCATAGCGGAGAACCGGAGTTACAGTTACAACGGCTTTCTTGTTGAACCATTTTGCAGGGAAAGTCGCGTTGATAGTCACGGGTACTTTGCCTCCGATAGCCTCAAGCGGCTGCGGCTCAGCTTTGATGTACTCTTCAGCTAGCGGTTTCAACTTGTTTGAACAAGAAGAAAGGGTTAAGATTGCTGCCATTACAAAGAATGACAATAAAAACTTTTTGTTCATAATTTGATGTAAGTTTAAAATGTTACTATGTTTATATATTCACTTTCAATTGTCCCTTAGCCATCAAAGT